>Ga0137442_1000016_pt1 | contig 120399 bp, 98 predicted proteins | sample EasRivERMGT266_2_FD_102329 | JGI IMG/M metagenome (GOLD analysis project Ga0137442, IMG submission 102329) | Soil microbial communities from meander-bound floodplain in the East River, Colorado, USA - East River MetaG ERMGT266_2 | ecosystem: Environmental > Terrestrial > Soil > Floodplain ... | reverse complement strand
GCGACGGCATCTCTTGGCTACCAGGGCGACACGGTGATGAACTCGTTGGGCGACATCATGTGTTGCGGCATCGGCTTCATGATCGCGCGCAAACTCGGATGGCGCCGCTCGCTGCTGCTGTTCTTCGCCACCGAGGCGGTGTTGCTAATCTGGATTAGAGACAGTCTGCTCTTGGAAATATTGATGCTGGTGCACCCGATCAATGTAATCAAGGTTTGGCAGGTGGGCAGTTGAGAGGACTCTTTTCTCGTGAAGAGAAGCGACGGGGAAGACAGGTTTGATTCTCCCTTCTCCTTTGGGAGAAGGGCCGGGGAAGAGGGGCGAAGCTAGAGGTGTAGCTGACCTCAAGCCCTCTCCCCAACCCTCTCCCAAAGGGAGAGGGCGTAAGGGACTACCATTGAGAGCACGAAGCCGCAACGCGATGACGTCTTTCCGACCCATACTTCTTTTTTTGGCCTGCGCCGTTCTCGCCGCTGTTCATGTCGATCGTTTGTCTAGGGCTCAGGTTGCGCAACCTACGCAGGCGCGCGTCACTCACGAATACCTCTGGTATGAAGCCGAGAACATGCGCGGCATTACCGAGACTTCGCGGCACGAGCCTCTGCTGAATCCGTCGTATCTGAATTTACCGGCAGCCAAAGCGCCCGGATGGTCGATCAGCGGTCCCGGCGTTTCGGCGGAATGGTCGCAGGGCGGCGAGAGCGAATGGAACTCCGTCGCGGCCAGCGCTGACGCCGCCAGCGGAGAAATCTGGCAGGATGTCGAGGTCCCGCGCGCAGGCGATTACAAAATCTGGGTGCGCTATGCCGATTTCGCCAACCGGAGCGAGAACTTCGCAGTTCGTATCGGACAAACCGAAGTTGCTCGCCACGAGTTCGGCGCCAAAGACATCATCGATCCCCACGACGAAGTCAGCATGTACTGGGGGTGGGCGTTCGCCTGGGACAGCGCCACGGTCAAGCTGCAAAAGGGACCGGCGCGAATCTTCATCAAGGTTGAGAAAGCTTCGGAGGCCCGGCGCCAGGTTGATTGTGTGCTGGTAACGAACGATCTCAGCTACGTTCCCGAAGGCAGGAGCAAACCTGATTTCGCGGCGATGCGTTATCTGCGTGATTGGGCGGGCACGCGCGCGCCGCTCTCGCCGCTCATGGAAGCCCCGGCGCGAAACGATGTTCTTCCGTCGTGGGCGCGGCCAAAGATCGGAGGTCGCGACTTTGTAATGCCCTGGAACATAGCGAAGGAGTTTTGGCAACTCTATGACAAGCCGCCGGCCGAACGCCCGCTGTATCCCTTTCACGCGGAGCCCATCGACGAGTTTGTTAAAGCTTACTCAGGGAAACGCGCAGTCCCGATCTTTGATTCAAAGATCATTGTTCCCACCGTCTACATCAACGATCTGCCGGAGCTTTTGAAAGTCGGCAGCGGTTTTCGCCGGTACCTCGCCGAAACAAAATCGCCCTTTGCGGTTTTGATTAATTACGGCGCGGCAAACTTCGCTTCTGAGGCAGAGGCCCAGGCGGCCTGGAAGCTTTTGAACGGCGAGTTGCGCGATCAATTCCTGGGTTGGATTTCAGGAGAGAGCGTCGGCTTTGTCTGGAGTGAAGCACCGCAGTATTTGAAGATATCGCCTGATATGACGCGAACGCAGTTGCTTGACGCGCACCGAACCTTCTACACGGACGCGCTCGCGCGCAAGTGGAGCGCGATGTTCAAGACCCAGACCGGAGCGATGTGGGACAAGATGATTCCGGCCCAGTCAACTTCCAGCACGTCTTTCGCGCACGCCCTGGGCGAGTGGGGCGTGCGAAGTTTCGGAATGGAGACAGCGGCGGTCCAACCGATGACGGCGATGCGCATCGCCTTCAACCGCGGCGCGGCGCGACAGTACGGCGGCAGCGTTTTCTATTATCACGCGCCGAACTTTGGCGACACGGCGACCACGTTCACAAAGCAGCAGAACTTTGCCGGGCCCGACAACTTCTTTCATTCACGCTATGGCGCCACCATGGGCCCGTCGCTGTCCTGGTATCGCAAAAGCTACTACCTCTATTACATGTCGGGTGCGTCGGCGATCTATCTCGAACAGGGCTTTGATCAGTTCTTTAAGCCGGGGCCGGGCGAGCATCCTTTTCAACTAAACCCGCTGGGCCGCATCACGGACGAGTTTGTCCGGTTTGTCGAAAGGCATCCCGATCCGGGTGCGCCGTACACTCCCATTGCTTTTCTGCTCGATCCCGCGCATGGCTGGGAGATGACTGACTATCCGCATTGGCCGTTCGGAGTTTCTCAAATCAATCGCAGCGATCGCGCGCTACGCGAGTTAATCGGCGCGGCTTACTATCCCGGACCGGTGCGCGAAGGCGAACCGGCCAGCGGCGAAAGACAGACGTTCGTGCCGGGAATCTTTGGCAACATCTTTGATGTGCTGGTTGCCTCCGACACACACAAGGACGCAATCGATGCTTACCGTGCGGTCGTTGTCGGTGGACGGATCGATTGGATCAGCGCGAGGACCACGGGCGGTAGCGAGCGGGGCGGTAACCCGACCGCGGGGGCACGGGGCAGTAGCCCGACCGTAAGGGAGGGCTCCAATCAAAATTGGCCTGAACGCCTCACCAATTATGTTCGCAACGGCCGAACGCTCGTCATTAATTCAGCTCAAGTCAAAGGTCTGCCGGCCGATCTACTCGGCGTTCGCATGACCGGCGCCACCGGCGAAGCGCATAACGCGAAATGCTTGTCTCCCAACGAACCAGAACAGGATTTGACGGGACAGATATTTCGCTACGATCGCGTGGAAGCAAGAGGCGCCGAGGTTCTGATGGCCGTGCCCACGGGAGATCCGCTCGTGACCGTGAACAAGGTCGGCCGCGGCCGGGTAGTCTTTGTTGCTTTGCCTGACCTTTTGGGTGAAGACGAACGCCTGACACCCTTCGTGGCGCACCTGCTGGCGCACCTCGCTTCGGACGCGACGCCGGTTAAGGTCGAAGGCGACGTCGAGTACATGGTGAATCGCAATGCGCGTGGATGGGGAGTGACGCTCTTCAACGACAACGGCGTCTTCAAGCCGCAGCAGGGCCTGGCCCAGGTGGATCGCCGCGCGAGTGTGAACGTGACGGTAAGCTTGCGAGGCGCCACGATTTCGAAGGCTACGGAATGGACCTCAGATCGAACTCTGACAGTGAATGGTCAGGCGGGCGTCACTCTCAACATACCGGCAGGGGGGATTGCCATCGTTGAGCTTCGCTCGGGGAACTGATAACGATTTGATTCATGTTCGCTTTGCCCAACCTTCGGCACTCGTCCTGTTATTAGCGGTTTTGCCAAAATGGGCTGCGTCCTCGAGTAGCAAGACAGCTTGCAAAAACTAATTGACTAACAATCCGTCCTGTAATAACGTCTCAGTCGCAATACTAGGTGGCTGGTCCTCCGAGCCTGCGCAAACTGCAAAATCATCTAGAGCCAGCCTTTGAATCCTCTTGAACCGACGAAAGATTGGCGGTTTCGTCATTCAGCCCGGAGGTTATGTGCCTCCGAGTGTTGGGTGGCCGGAAACTAAACTCTTCAATGACCAATTCTTACGACCCTCCGAACGAGTCTAAAAGTGGGACCGCGACCCGGGGCGAGGACGGGAGAGCCCGCCTCCTACGCGTAACGGACGACTTTATCGCTTTTATTTATGCGGCCGGTGTCTCCGTGTTTCTAGATAACGCTCATGATGGCAAACTATTCGACAATCCTTGGCTAACGCTGTGTGTAGCCGTTAGTATCTTCCTTTTTGCGCAGGATTGGCTGGGTCGTTTTGGAGGATTTCGGCGCGTTCAAGGGGTAACGCCGATCCGTTTTTACCTCAAGTCAATACTTGATGTAGGCGTTGTAATCTGTCTTTGTTTGATAATTCTCGATGCAATAGGACAGATGACTAATATGAGAGAAGGCGGCGTTTCAACGGCGGCGATCACGCAATCATTGTATTACAAACTATCACTCTTTGCGTTGTTCTCCGGAGTTTGGAATATTGTCGTCATCTACACTGACGTTGCAGGTGACCGTAAGATAGACAGAAGCAACATCGCTTCTTTTCTACTGAGAGGCCATGTTGGTGATGAGATCCTCGATAAGTTTCCGCGGGTAGGAACAAGTCTGGGTGGAATGAAAACCTGGCTTTCAAAATATCATTCAGACACTAGGCCTCGGGATGAAACTGAAAGTCCGCTCAGGCACATAAGTCGTACGTTGTGGTCCTTTCTTTGTTATCTTTTTAAGAAGGCGATTATTGGACCAATCCTTATCGTGCCATTTAGTGCGACCTGTTGGATAGGGTTGCACCTTCTGATACTGAATCTCTTTTTGGGTCTCTTAATTGGATTATCCAGTTTCAAGTTAGAAGGGGCCCAACTCACATCAGCCTTAGGAGAGGGCTTGAATGTTTCACCACTGTGGTTTGCGTTGATACTCTTAGGCATTGTTTGGATATCACATGTTTTTCGAACACTGTACTACTCGGCGAGAATAAGGAGCTCATGGCTGGAAGCTTTAGGATACTGGTTTTTCTTAGCCTTCTTGTTTGTTTTCTATGCGAGACTTCCGGTTGGTTGGTTAGCCTTGGTCCTAATACTTCAGCAAATTGCTGCCAACATATTTATCTTCAGCTTCTTTATGGTTCCAGCCGACAAGAAAGTCTCCGTGATAGATAAGAAATAGGCGTTTGACCAGCGGACTGCCCTCGGGAAAGCAGAAGATCCAAATATGGTTACCAACATCGATCTCGGCGTAATCGTTGCATACATCATCTTGATGTTTGTTATTGCCACGGTTTTTTCTATCGGACAAGGGCTTGACGGATTTCTAGTAAATAAACGCGGCACAAAACTCGCCCTTCTTGTCTTGACGATTGTAAGTACAAATGTAGGAGCGGGGTTTTTTATGTCTGTGGCGGCTGAGGCGTATACCACTGGAATCAGCTTCGGAATCGTCATAGTTGTTCTGTCGATGATGACTTGCTTTGTCCTGGCGTACTTCGCCCCAAGGATCAAGGCGCTGGCAGATACCGGCAATATTTATACTTTGCCGGAGTTCCTCGGAGACAGTTACCGTTCGCGACCTGTGCTACTCACGAGTGCGTCGATCATTCTGATTGGATACTTCTTTGTTACGGCTCTCCAGTTCGTGGGCATTGCGGCAGTGAGTTCGGTGATCACGGGATTTAACTTCGATCGTATTCTTATCGTGTCTGGAGTGGTTACGATTCTCTATACTGCAATCGGCGGTATTCGAAGTAACATCTACGCCGACGCGGTGTCTTTCGTTATCACCGTCGCCATAATGGTGGTTGTTATACCTTTTATTCTCAGCAGTGACCGTGTGCATCTTTCGCAACTCCCTAGCAGGTATTGGAATCCCTTTGCTTTTGGCGGTCCTTCATTCTTCGTGCTAAGCATTGTCTTCAGCACCATCGGAGCTTTCTTTTTCATGGAGTTATGGCAGCGCATTTTCGCTGCGGAAAGTATACAAACCGCGCGACGAGCTCTGTTGATTAGTGCCTTCGTTCAGCCTCCCTTCATCATATCGGGTCTAATCCTAGGTTTGGTGGCGGCGTCACTGTTTCCTAGCATTGACAAGAGTGCGGTCATCTTTCGTGTGTTTGCGGAGTTTCTCCCCACAGGACTGCTGGGTTTAGGTCTTGTTGCCGTACTGGCGATCCTGATGGATACAGTGAACGCGCTGGTAGTGGTTGGAGGCAGCACACTCGTAAATGATTTTTATAAGGTCTTTCGTCCGAACACCAGTGAGAAGCACTTGCTCTTCATGGCGAGGCTATTCACTCTCAGTTTTGGAGCGGTATCTTTGCTGACTGCGGTTTTTCTGCCTGATATCGTGAAGCTTCTATTGATGGGGGCGTTCCTAATGATGCCAATGGGGCCGGCAATCATAGGCGCGTTGGCATGGAAGCGAAAGAATGCCAAGGCAGCCACCGCGAGCATGATAGTAGGTTTTCTGGCCACAATCTTGCTAATACCGAAGATGCCGCAGACGGCGTTCGTTCCAGGCTTCTTCATAAGTCTGGTTATTTACGTAGTAGTTTCGCTAACATCAAAATCATTTGTCACAGAAGGGAGCAGTGCATGATATCCGAGCTTCGCGCATTGGTACGCATTTCGCGGCCGTATTACGTCATCCAGGCAATCGCGCCGCCGGTCGCCGGCTATGCGTCTGCCTCGCATGATTTCTCGTTTCTGACCGCCGCGGCGGTGGGGAGTATTTTCGGAATGCTTGCGATGGCGGCTTGGGCAGCCAATGACCTCCTCGACAGCGACTTAGATAGTCAGGGGACGCAAAAGAGGATTAAAGGTCTCTATGTCGCGGGAGGCACGGGCAGTCTGCTGAAGGGGAATAGGAATAGGCTGCAGCGAATAGCAATTGTGTATGTCTCATTACTCATTTTCGTCGCGTTGGGTCTAGCGACCATGTTTAGTTGGTGGTTTCTTATTTTGGCTGTTTGTTGCGGACTTGTGGGAATCCTGTATTCACTCCCACCGATACGGCTTAAGAGCAGAGGGCTTTTTGGAGCCGCCGTCATTTCATTTTCCTACGGGCTGGCGGCTTTAGCAGCGGGATGTATTGCAGGTGGTGGGAGGATTGGAGCCTCGAACCTTTTGTTTGGCGCCGTGATGTCAATCTTAGTCTTCGGCTATGACGCTCTCGGGCACATTATCGATTACGAGGATGACAAGGCCAACGGCCAGAAGACAGTCGTAGAGCAACTTGGTAATACCAATGCTACCAGGTTGCTTCCTGCGTGTCAGGTCTTCCCGATTCTCGGCCTGTGTAGCCTTGGCATTGCCGGCTTATTAACCATTCGCTTGACAGGCGCCGCGGCTTTGTTAGGGGTTACGGTCTGCACTGCGATCTTGCTCTTGTCGGCGAGGAATCAGCGGCATTTTTCTATCCTGCGGCTAATATCAGTTCCGCTTCTATCGTTGTCTTTCTTCTTGTTGCGTTAAGAGAATGAGTACCCAGACGGCTGCGCAAATCTTCGTCGCTGCATATGTTCCGCTTTGGATAGTTCCGCGCGTTGTAGCAATTCTTGGCGCTAATCCAAGCACGATTCGGTTTCGTTCACCTAGACCAACGCTAGTGATGTTCTTGTGGGCGTTCTGTCTTTGCTTGGCGACCGCTTCTGGAAATCGATCAATGCAATCGGGAGAATTACCGTACTTAAGGAGCGTCTGGCTCGGTGCTCTGCTTCTGGTCGTTTCTCTGGTTCTTTCAGTGGAAAGCTTGAGACACCTCCGCCAGTACTACGCGCTTGAGATTGAAGTCAAAATGGATCATCGAGTAATAGCCAGCGGGCCATACAGATTCGTAAGGCATCCGATCTACATATCGGACCTTCTCGGCTACATTGGGGTCTGCCTTCTCGCGAGCACTTGGTTCACTTGGGTAGCGTTACCTCTGTTTGTGATAGCACTTCAAATGATGATCAGGCGTGAGGAGCAAATCCTGATATCTGTTTTAGGGGACGAGTACTTAATCTACAAACAGTCAACCAGAACCGGCTTGATCCCAAGACCCCCTTTCTTGCGAGCTGGAACGAAGCGAGATGACCAAAGCTAAGGGCTGATACATACCGTTCTACTATATGCTTAACGGCAACGTTTGAGCGATTCTATGTTGAACTCCGCCGACAGTTAGTCCTACTTCGTAATCACGTTGCCGTTCGCATCATAGATCGTAACGTCGCCAAACGGCGTAACCTGATCTTTCACTTTGTCCCAGTCGCCCACGATTACAACCGCGGCATGGTAGGTGTCGAAGTGGTTTTCGCGATCTTCGCATTGCGCGAAGTCAGCTTCGGTATTAAATTCAATTCCGTGGATATGTCTCCGATTGCTCGTCAGTTTTTCATCAGTGGCGGCGTGCAGGGCGTGGGTTATCGTTTCTTCGCCCAGCGCGCGTCGGCCAGACATCAGGTTGTCGGTTACGTGAAGAACCTCGATGACGGTCGCGTCGAAGTGCTGGCCGAAGGCCCGGCCCTGAATGTGGAAGAGTTCAAGCACGAGTTGTTGACCGGCCCGCGGTTCTCGACTGTCGATCATATCGAAGAAATCAACCTCGATCCGACGGGCTCTTTCGCGTCTTTCCGAATTGAACCCTGAGTAGCATAGACTAGAGTCTATGCTACAAGTGAAACCGTGAGTCATTCAATCTCGTAACAAACGGCAGTTATGGAAGATACCAAGCCCACACTGGTCCTCGATCACGTTTCAAAAAGCTTCGGAGAGTTTGCTGCCGTCAGCGATCTGAGTCTGCAAGTCCGGCCTGGCCGGGTCTTTGGCCTAATCGGCCCAAACGGCGCCGGCAAGACCACGACCATTCGGATGATCGTCAACATCACCATCCCTGATTCAGGCCGGATCGAATTGTTCGGACAGCAGATGAACACCGCCTTACAGGATCGCATCGGCTATTTGCCCGAAGAGCGCGGGCTCTACAAGAGGATGAAGGTCGGCGAGCAGTTGCGTTTCTTTGCCGAGCTCAAGGATTTGCGCGGCAAGGAAGCCGAAGCGCGGATCGATAGCTGGCTCGAGAGACTGCAACTGACGGCCTGGAAAGACAAGCGCACGAAAGAACTCTCGAAGGGTATGCAGCAGAAAGTCCAGTTCATCACCTCGGTAATTCACAATCCCGATCTGATAATTCTCGATGAACCGTTTTCGGGTCTCGATCCGGTCAACGTCGAGTTGATGAAAGAGACAATCCTGGAACAGAAGGCTGCGGGCAAGACGATTATTCTATCGACTCATCAGATGGAGATTGCGGAGAAGCTTTGTGACGACGTCTGCATGATCAATAAGTCGCACAAGGTTTTGGACGGAAAGCTGCGCGAAATCAGACGCAGTTTCTCGCGCAACGCTGTGGCACTCCAATTCGAGGGCGGCGACGGTTTGCTGAACGACCCGGCGCTGGTTGCGAACATTACGCAGAACGGCGAAGAATTCGAAGTTCTGCTGGTGCCCGGCAAGAATCCGCAGGAACTGCTCAGGCATCTGGTTGACGCCGGTGCGGCGGTCACCAAGTTCGAACTGGTCGAGCCCAGTTTGCACGACATCTTCATCGAGAAAGTCAGAGAAGTCGCATGAGAAAATTCCTCGCCGTCGTCAAACGCGAATACGTCCAGCGCGTACGCACCAAGTTTTTTGTCATTGCCACCATCCTGGGTCCGTTGCTGATGGCCGGCTTTACCATCGTGCCGGCGTTAATGTTCAGCATCAAGGCCGGGGGACCGACGCGCCTGGCGATCGTCGATCAGACGGGCAAGATGTACGAGCGCGTGGCTAAAGAGCTAGCCAGCGGTAAGAAGCCAAACAAGCCTCAGGTCGGAACCGACCCGCCGGTCGGAAATAACAACCCAAAAGAGCAAGCTGAGCAGGCCGGCAAGTTGTTTCAGAGAAACTTCATCGTCGAAGAGGTCCATCTCGACAATCGCCCGCTTGACCAGATCAGGGGCCAACTGGATACGAGAGTCCAGAAGAAGGAGCTCGACGGCTACATCGTCTTGCCGCCCAACCTGCTCAAAGATGAACAGCCCGAATTCCGAGCGCGCAACGCCGCGGATTTGTTCACCCAGAATCATGTTGAGGACTCGATTAGTCGAGCCGTTCGTGCCCAGCGATTGGTGGACGCTAACATCGACGAAAAGGCTGTGGAGAAGATGTCCCAGCCCGTGGATCTGAAAACGACTGGGGCCGGCGGCAAAGAGAGCAAGGGCGAAGCCAGCTTCTTCTTCGTTTTCGGTATAGGTCTGTTGATCTACATGAGTGTCCTGCTCTACGGCCAGTTCGTGCTGGGAGCGGTGATCGAGGAAAAGGAAACGCGCATTGCCGAGATTCTGTTTTCATCAATGCGATCATTTCCCCTGATGATGGGCAAACTCATTGGCGTCTCGCTGGTGGCCCTGACTCAACTGGGAATTTGGGCGGCAGCTTTTGTGGCATTTTCTCTCTGGGCCGCCGGCGGATCCTCGATCAGCATGCCGCACATTCCGCCGATGCTGTTCCTGTATTTCACCCTCTATTTTTTGATGGGTTATTTCATCTATGCGACTGTCTACGCCGTTGTGGGTTCAATGGTGACGACCACCCAGGAGGGCGGGCAGCTCGCCTTGCCGATAGTGTTGTTGCTGGTCGCGGGTTTCTATCTCTCGTTTAATATCATCAGCAGCCCGAATTCGTCGCTGGCGTTCTGGGCTTCGATGTTTCCATTCTTCGCCCCAATTACGATGCTGGTGCGAATCGTTACCGAAACGCCCCCGATGTGGCAGATTCTGCTATCGCTTGGGATCGGAGTCGCTACTATTGTGGGGTTGGTTTGGGTGGCGTCGCGCATCTATCGCGTCGGTATGCTGATGTACGGTAAGAAGGCCACAATTCCTGAAGTGTGGCGCTGGATAAGACAGTCGTGAGGCATTTTCGATTTTGGATTTGTGATTTTTGATTGGCGTGGCTGAGAAGGGGAGGACAGTGAAGAAGCGGTTCGCCTTCGTGTCACAAAATCGCAGATCGCAAATCAAAAATCGCAAATCAAAAATCCACTGATGCCAATCGAGATTGAAAAGAAATACCGGCTGACGAAGAAACAGCGTGAAGCGATCGTGGGCCGTCTGCGCAAACTGGGAGCGTCGCCCGGCGAACTCGAATTCGAAGAGAACACTCTCTATCGTGGCGGCCGCCTCGACCTCGGAAGCTGCGCCTTGCGACTGCGCCGCGTGAATGGCCGCGCGCTGCTGACCTTCAAACAACGCTTTCCCTCGAAGTCTGCAATCAAGCACCAGCGAGAAGATGAAACTGAAGTTGCCAACGCAGATGCGGTGGCGGCGATTCTGCGTTCGCTCGAATTCCGGCCGGGCCTGGTTTACGAGAAGCGCCGCACTTGCTGGCTCATAGGCAAAGCTGAAATCGCCATTGACGAGCTTCCCTTCGGACTGTTCATGGAGATTGAGGCTTCGGAAAAGGAGATCGCGCGAGTTGAGTCGTTGCTGGGCGCCCAGGATCTGCCGGCCGTCATGGAAACCTATCCGGCGCTGACCGCAAGGCTTGGGCAAAAGAGAGGCGGAGTCATCGAAGCACGTTTTTCGCGCTCACTTCGCGACCGTGCAACGCGCCCGGTGCCGAAACCGCGTGCGTAGCCAGCGGTTCCGTACCATTCTCGGCCGTTTCAGTAGTTCCGATCGTGCACGTCAACTCTTTGAATTGAAAACACCACGCGCATCGTTCCCGGCCGGCGATCGAGCGCCGATGGAACAAAGGCAGCATCCGTCCGCAGGGCCTTCTCAAATTCGTCCAGCATCCGGCGATCACGCGGAGCCTGCATTACGTCCGCCAGAGAGGCCGAGCCATTACTGAAGACATCAGCCACCACCATCATGTCGTCATCACCCTGGCGCGCATCCGGCAGCAGATGGGTCGGTTCAGAAGTAAGAGTCGCCAGCGCGCCGCCGGGGTTAAGGCTGGGCGACTCTACATTGAAGGGATTTCGCAGGGCCGCGTAACTCTGGGGCGAGATCGGTTTAGTGATGTCGTACCCCGGGCGAAGAGGATCGTCCGGATAACTGGTAATGGGTACTTGCTCAAAGGCCAGCGCTGCCTCGTGCAGCGCGATCATATGCGGGCGCAGGGCAGCAAACACGCAGGTGAAAATGATCACTGAGGCGAGGGAACTGAAGGCATAACGCATGGCGACCGGTTGCAGCCACGCGGAAACTACGTCACCGAACGTAGTGTTACGGCGCGCGATCTGCGCCTCCGCTGCGGCCATCAAAGCCTGATCAATGGAGGGAACCAGATCAGCCGGCGGCGCGGGCCGCGAGAGCATCGCCAGGCCGCTTCGAATCGATCGCATTTCTGCCAGGCGCGCGCGACACACCGGACAAACTTCCAGATGCCGGTAGCACTCAACCCGAGCTTTCGGAGTCAAACCGTCATCAACGTAAAGCGAAAGCGATTGTTGGATCTCATCACACGACATAACTTCATTTCCGATTTTTGATCGCTGATTTTTGATTTGCTTGCTGCGCATCCTTCTCTCCAATCGGAAATCGCAAATCTAAAATCAAAAATACCGCGCGAATGGCTGGCCGACCCCGGCTGCCCTCCCTAAAGTTCAGGAAAGCAACGCCGACCTGGAAAACCGCTGGCTTGCTCATCACCAGGGCCGGAACCAAATCCACGGGCTGTTGCTGGCCACGTTTCAAACGTTTCGGCCTCCTGGTTGAATCGCCGATCCATCCGCTCCCGGGCCGTCACTCCGACCCAATTGGCACCGAGTTCTTGTGAAGCCGGGGCGGGCCAACCATTCGTCATTGCAAAGATCCTTCAAGCTTGCGGCGCATTTCCAATCTGCCTCGTGAAATTCGTGACTTCACCGTTCCGATACTGATCTGGAGCGTGTCCGCAATCTCTTCGTAGCTAAATCCTTCCACGTCGCGCAGGATTACTGCTTCTCGATACGATTGCCGCAATCCCAGCAGGGCCTCGCGCAGTTGGCCTTCGCGCTCGTGCGCCAGGGTCTCTTGTTCCGGATCGACCGCATCCTCGTTCCGCAACGTTGCGCCCAAGGGCTGCTCGTGGCGGTCATCGGTCGCATCGAGCGAAACTGTGACATCTCGTTTGCGGCGACGCCACCAACGCCAACGATTGCGGGCCTGGTTGACCGCGATCCGGTACATCCAGGTTTTCAGATTCGCGTCGCCGCGAAACCTACTGATGCTTTGAAAAGCCCGCAGGAAAGTCTCCTGCGTCAAATCGCGTGCTTCTTCGGCATCGGAGGTCAGACGGTAGAGCAGAGCGTATACATCACCGGAATGCTCAGCCACCAGTCGCTCAAACGCTGCCGCTTCTCCTCGACGCAATCTTTCAAGGAACTGATCCTCGGCGGTCGACCGCAGCTCGACCGTAGCTGCCGAAGCAACCTCTTCCAAGTCCGCATGGCGGAGTGCGATTTGCTCTCCGTAGCTCACCTGGCACCCCCGAGGGCGAGAAGCTTCGAATTCGACGTCCGCTGAGGCTTCTCGGACAGACGTTCAGTTAGACACCAGCTAACTTTGTTTTGTTCCCGCCTATTCACCCGGTTTTGATCTCCACCGTCGCCGTTTCTTTGATGACGATCGGGCCCGACAGCGTTGCGATCGCGACAGGCTCCTTGACAACGTTCGGGACGGTCGCTAAATTCGCTGTTTCTGCGATCATACACCAAAATGAACGCGCGTGACCGTGCATACTTGCAAGAGGAAACGAGTTGGCAAAATATAAGAAGAAGCGTGCCCGGGAACTAAAGCACGATCGGTTTCGCGATACCACAATGCTGCTGGCTGACCGGCTCGGCGAAAAGGTTGCCGGACGTGGTCGACAGGTCATTTATGGCCTGGTAGCCCTGGTGGCGATTGCGGCGGTCACTTACGGCGTCATCCGCTGGCGGCAGAAGCATTCAGACGAGGCCGAGGCAGCAATGGGCCGGGCGATTACCATCAATGGCGCAGAAATCTCGCCGGCGCCGGTACCTGGCTCGAGGGACCCGGTCTTTAGCTCCCAGCAGGAGCGTTCGCAGCGGGCGATCGAAGAATTCGAAAAGATTGCTAACAAGTACGGCGAGCCTTACCACTCAGAGGCGCGCTACTTCATAGCCACAAACGAGTTGGTGACGGATCGCGCCAAAGGCGAGACCGATTTGCAGGCGTTGAGCCAGGGCAGCGGAGAGATAGCTCTCCTGGCAAAATTCGCGTTAGCGCAGGCCAAAGACGCCGACGGGAATCTCGGGGAGGCCGCGCGGCTTTTCAGCGAGATTGCCAAGACAGGTTCTGCGATCGTGACACCTGAAACAGCTAACTTGAGGCTGGCTTCTGTGTACGAGAAACAGGGAAAGAAGAAAGAAGCGGCGGACGTGCTCTTCAACATTGTGGATGCCGCGCGCAAGGCCAGGGACAAAGATGGAAAGCCGGTGCCGGAACCTGCGGCGTCGCGGGAAGCCGCGCAGCAGTTGCTGAAAATCGATCCGGCCCGTCATGCGCAACTAACACCGCCGCCCCCACCGATGGGTCTGCCGTTTTGAGAATCTAAATTTCAGCTCAAATCATCTGAGATCTTGAATCTGGAATCTGGAATCTGGAATCTGAGATTTGAGAAATGGACGGTCTGACTCATTCGCTGGTAGGCCTGGCCTCAGCCAAAGCGGGACTCGAACGTCTATCCCCATACACGGCCGCGTGCTGCATTCTCTCTGCCAACGCACCGGACATTGATGTAGTTTCTTTCTTCTTCGGCGGCCGCTGGACTCTGCTTCAACATCATCGCGGACTAACCCATTCGGTAGTCGGCTCCCTGGTCCTGGGCGCACTAATCCCTACGATTCTTTTCGGGATTGAGCGGGCAATTGCCGGGTGGCGGAAGACTGCGCCGCGGATCAAATATCGCGGCCTGCTTCTGGCATCATTGATAGCCGCGGCAACGCACCCATTGATGGATTGGACGAATAATTATGGAGTGAGACCTTTGTTGCCGTGGGACGGCAGATGGTTCTACGGTGATCTGGTTTTCATAGTCGATCCCTACCTGCTGCTGATCCTGGGTGGTTCGTGCTTTCTGGTCACCAGCAATCGCCGCGGAAAAGTGTTGCTATGGTCCTTCCTGGCGACGCTCGTTACCGCCCTGTTTCTCCTGGCTGCGCCGCAACGCCAGGCCGGCAGCGCGGCGCTTACGGTCGCGCGCATAATCTGGATTTCCGGTATCGTGGCGTTCGCCGCCGCGCGTTTAATGAAATTTCAGAAGCGCTTCGGTAAATCCCTTGCCGTCGCGTCACTCGCCTTTGTCCTTCTCTACTGGGGAGCGCTTGCGTGGGTACACTCGGTTGCTTATCGAGACGCTGTAGACCAGGCGAACTCCCTGGCAGCACGGCACGGCGAGCACTTCATACGGGCTGCGGCTATGCCTACGGTCGCGAATCCATTTCGCTGGCTGTGCGTTGCTGAGACCGACCGCGCCGTTTACCGCTTCGTTGTGGGTACAGGTGGCAATAAAGGAGCGGGCTATCCGGTGAACTCGCCCGGCGTTGGAAACCGGTTCGGTTCGCAGTCTGCAATTGAACGCTATGAGAAGCCGTCGGGCCGGAGCGAGCAACTGGTGTCGTCGGCGGCCAGGGATCCCCGGGCGCAGGTTTTGCTGGGCTTTGCCAGGTTTCCGGTCGCCCGGCTCGAAAGTGACAACTGCATCGGACGGACGCTCGTTCAATTCGCCGATTTACGTTACACTGAACCCGGCGTGTCGCGCGGAAGTTTCTCGCTAAGCGTTCCGGTCGAATGCCCCGCGCCTTAGAATTGACCGCCTATGAAGAAAAACTTTTGAGCGACTCATCACAAAACCAGATTCGCGAAGTACTGGTCGAGACAGCGCGCGGCCACGTGGCAGCGCCAAAGCGTAAGAAGCTGGCCGGTATCCGTGTCTCGCCGGGTGGGTATTTCGCGACCGCCGCTCTTCTGACTTTCGCGTCACTCCTGTGCCTGCGGTCCCATCGTGATTTGCTCGCTTTGATCCTCATTGCCGGCACCTGGACGATCATTCCTTTTCTGATTCTAACCAACCGGCTGAGTTTTGACGGGCATACCATCTCGCGAACCGGCCTGGCCGCAAGGCTGATTCGTCTGGTGCGCGGACGCTCGCAAAGTCTGGCGGTTGAAGAGATCGAGCGAGTCGAGGTGGCCACCCTTCGCACCCTCCGGCGCGGTGGCAAAGTCCGTTACCGCTATCGTGTTGAAATCGCTGGCAAGGGATGGGCCTTTGTTCTGGCGTCGGGCGGCCAGGAGTTTCGTCAAATGGTCCGCGTGTTGTTGCCGCGGATCTCCGATCACAAGCTCGATGCCCGCGCGCGCGAACTTCGCGACCACCTGGGCGAGGTCAAAACCGTGCGCCGCGAGGCCGCGAAGCTGGGCATTGCGTCGACATCGGTGTTGGAAGAAACCAGCGACGCACGGAGAGCAGACAAGTATCGCGCGGTGTTATCGAATAACCTGGCGACCAATTTGGCGACTAATTTGGCGACTGATCCGGCTACTAATCTGGCGGTTAATGAGACGTCGCATGAGGACGCCGAGCGCGCCAGCCTGCTGCGCAAATCAGCAAACGGTTTGCGCATGTCGGGTTTCTTGCAGCAGTCGGCTGAAGCCTTCCGACGGGCCTTACTGATTTCCCCGCGGAGCCCCTGGTTGATTTACGAATACGCGCGAATGCTGAAGTCACAAGCCAGTGCATTTGGCGATGCGCGGCTATTAGGGCGCGCCTGCGCAGCCCTCAGGCTGGCAGCGACACGCGGACCGACTGACGCAGTTTTGCTGGCGCGAGTGGGCGAGTGTTTTCTCGAATACGGCGATCCGCTGCGGGCCTCGAAACTATTCCGCCGGACCCTGGAAATTGATGAAGAGGCTTATCGCGCCCAGCTCGGGCTGGCCGAAGTCGCCTTGAGTGACGGCAAGCTGGCGCATGTGATTCACCATTACAACGAGGCGGCGAGGATTGCGCCCGACAAAGCCACGGCGACCCTGGCGCGTCGAGAGGCGGATTATTACTCGCGACTGAATAACGACGAAGACTATCTGGCAGCAGAGCTTCGCCGCATGAACTGGCTGGAAGGCGCGAACCGAATTCAGCATTTGACGGCGCGCGTGAGTTTTGCCGCGTTGCTCATCGCGCTGATCGGATCTTCAATCGATCAGGTAGTTGCCGGCCTGGGGTGGGCGTTTGCTTCGTCTTCGATTGTTGCCTGGTCGGGTTCGTTGCTTACCAGAAAGCTGCTGGCTGCCAGGGGACGTGCCGAGACCAGCGACGCCTGAGCCTGCCTTAGCTCGCGGCTTCTTTCGCCTCGTTCTTCGCCGCCGCGCGTGACTTCGCAGATCCCTTCTTTTGAGTCGGAACTTGGGGAACCACCGTTCGGGCAGATTGCTCGGACGCCGACGCCACAACTTCAATTCGACCTGGCTCAGGACTAAGAAAAGCATCCCAGCGATAGCGTGGGCGCTCTTTGTTTTCGCTGAGCCGCCTGAAGACCAGATCGGTCACCGCTTCGGTGATCCAGTTATGATAAAACTCGCCTACGGATTGCAGCTCGGCGTCGGGGGCCGGATTCATAAAGTCGATCGCGTAGGGCACGCCGTCTTTGATCGCGAATTCAACCGTGTTGAGATCATACCCGAGTGCCGTGCACAGTGTGCGCACGTCCTTCACTACGCGCTGGTGTAGTTCGGGCGACAGATAATTCGGGTCGTTTATGTACTGCTCCCCTGAAAGGTAGGTCTTGCGCGGATCATACGGCATGATCATAACCTCTTCCTGGCCGACGCAATAACAACGGACAAATTGATCGAATTCAATTGACTCCTGCAGGGTCATGCACAGAGTTCCCGTCTGATCGTATTCGGAAATCAATTCCGCCAACGAATTGACCTTCGAAACGTTCTTCCATCCGCCGCCGTCGAAGGGCTTCAGGAACGCCGGTAACCCGACATAGTCGACGATCTCCTGCCAGTTGAGCGGGAATTCCAGGTTGCGCAAACTCTCGCTGACTATGCCCTTGATGTAATCCTTTTGCGGCAGCAGTACCGTCTTCGGGACCGCTACACCGAGCTTGCGTGCCAGCGAATAATTGAAGAATTTATCGTCGGCCGACCACCAGAAAGGATTGTTAATGATAATGGTCCCTTCCAGTGCCATGCGCTTCAGCGTCGCGCGATAGAAGGGCACTTCGTGCGAGATCCGATCGATTACCAGATCGTACGGCGGCGGCGAGTCGTGACGAACGCCTCCGAGAGTAATGTATTCGGCGACGACGGATCCCTTACCTCGTTCACTGATGTTTCTAATCAGGGCTTCGGGAAAAGTCCTTTCCCGGCCAACCAAAATGCCAACCTTTTTCATTAACCAAAACGTCCTTTCATGGCGAACAACCCTCGAATGTTCGGACACTTACTTAACGCGGTGCAGCGCATGTTGTCAAACTATCAATACGGCCAGACATCCAACGGCGCAAGGTTGGCATCATTGAGAAGGCGCAGACGCCGTTTCTCCGATTGTCTTGTGTTACAATCCCGTCAAATTGTAGAACCTGGCCCCTGGTATTATTGAGCTATGAAATCTAAAGCCCCTTTGCATTTTCGAAGTCTGACGGTCTTCGCGGTATTTCTATCATTATTGGCCGGCATCTTATCGCTCAGTCCTGCGTCTTTGGCCGACGACCCCAAAACTCCGACGGCCGAGCAGATCGCGGAAACCGTAATAGCGATCGCCGGGAATGGCCTGGGCCGCGCGGTCCTGACTCAGATCCGGCGCAACGGCGTTGAGCGCGGGAAGTTAACTCGCATCACTTCGGACGGACGCGCCGAGGAAGCGCGATACGAATTGCGATTTGTGCGCGGCGACAAATCCGAAAAAGACAAGGTGCGCCTTGATAACAAAACGCCGCAGACTGAATTTTCGCTCATTTATGGCGACGGCCGGATCTTCGGCATCATTAACGGCTCGACCTTCACGCCCCGCGCCGAGGCCTCGGCGGAATTCATCGCTCAGCAGGCCCACAGCATCGACGCGTTACTTCGTTACAAAGAAAACGAGTCAAAACTAAGTTCCGCGGGAAAAAACAAGCAACAGGGCATCGATCTCTACGCCATTGATCTGACGGACAAAGCAAACCGCCGAACCCGATACTTCGTTAGCGTAAAGACCTTCCGCGTGCTGTGGCTGGAATACGAAGAGACGCCGCCGGGCTCGTCTGCAGCGGTGAAATACACCAGGCGTTTCTATGACTATCGAATCGCTCAAAGCACTCAGGTGCCCTATCGAACTGTAGTGCTGGAAGACGGAAAGCAAACGCTCGAGACGCATATTCTCACCGTTACCTATGGCGTGAAGATGGAAGACTCGGTGTTTCAGAATCCTGACGCTCAGACTGCGGCGGGGAAGCCTTAACCCGGCGCTGACCTTCACAAAACTCATATTTTCGGAACCCGGGACGCAGCCGGGCGTGTCTACTGCCGAGGTGGCCGTGGGTCGGTGTATAATTTCGCTCGCGACCAACAGCGGCAACCAGCAGTAATGCCGGCGCTTCTAACGCGCGAAATTGACCGAGAGCCTGCCTGCAGATGAGAACGCTAACTTCGATTGAGGAGTTGGACTTCGCCGCCGCGATGCCCTCGACTGTCCCCTCGACCGTGGTCGTCCAGAAGGCGTCAGACCACACGTTGCTGGAAGAGACGCTGGCGGGTGACGAAGATGCGTTCGCCGAACTGGTTAGCCGCTATCGCAACCAGATTACGAGTTACATCTATCGCATGACAAACGATTACGACGGCGCTGTCGATTTGGCCCAGGAGACGTTCCTGCGGGTGTACCGCGCAGCCGGACGCTACCAGACGACACATGCGTTTTCAACTTACATCTACCGCATTGCAACCAACCTGGCGATCAGCGAATTGCGCAAGCGCAAGCGGAGGCGGCTGGTGTCGCTGACAGGTTTGCTTGCTTCCGGCGACGGTCAGGAAGTCAGGGATTTTGACGCCCCCGACGAGCGGCCCTTGCAAGACGCCAATCTCGTCGATTCCGAAAAGCGCGCCGTAGTGAAACGGGCCATCAGCACTTTGCCAGAGAAGTATCGCGCGCCGCTCGTGTTGCGCGATGTAGAAGGGAAGAGCTACGAGGAGATAGCCACAATCTTACGCACGAGCGAGGGTACGGTGAAATCGCGTATTAACCGCGCCCGGAATTTCCTCCGCGACAAAATGCGAAGTTACATCCAGGTGGTGTCATCATGAATGGGAAAGAATGCCGCGCTACGCGGCGAGAAATTGACGAATCAGAACTGAACCAGCACTTAAGCGATCAAGCACGGGCGCACCTTGCCGTTTGCGTGTCGTGTAGCGACTTTCGCGCGGAACGCGCGAGTCTGCGCGAGTTGGTTGGAAGCCTTGAGCCGGTGACGGCGCCCGGCGACTTTGAGATGCGGCTGCGGGCCCGCATTGCCAGTGAGCAGGGTCGCGCGCCGCAGCCTTTCATTTTTCGTTTTGTGACCAGCACGCCGGCGATCGCTGTCGCGGCTTTGGTCATTATATGTGTGGCGTCGGCCGTCTGGTTCACCCAACGCAACCGAAATGAGAGTGCGACTGTGTCGGCGCAAAATGACAGCGCTACAACGACTCAGCCTGATAAGCCGATCGTGGACGCGGGTAAGGGCCAGGACAAAATGGCTGGCACCGTTGTTTCGTCTGGCAATGAGACTCTCGTGCGTCCTGACAGGACCTTTTCTTCACAGAAGGGAAATCCAAGAGCAACTCAGCCCAGAATTGTCAGCGGAAGCGTTGATTCTGCCTTGCGTGCGGCAGAAGTTATCAGGCAGAGTCGTAAGCCCGGTGAGGTCTCTCTCAACGCACCCGATAAGCCGACGGTTTTTTCAATGCAGGATGACCGCGGGATGACCCGCAAGTTTTCGTTGCCGCCGGTCAGTTTTGGATCTCAACGATTGGTTGATAACCGAGTACCGGTGAGTGCAACGAACACCCGAGTTTGGTAGTAGGTGGTGGTAGTAACAGAATGAAGATTTATTTGAATCGCGTGGCGCTTGTGGCTTTGGCCGTGATGATGTTCGGAACAGTGGTTTCCGCGCAGGGCCCCGCGCCCGCGGTAACAGCCCCTCAATCGCCGCCACCGGCGTCGACATCTCCGGCGGAAAAGACGCAGCCGCGAAAACTTGTTAGACGGCCTACGACTCAGGTAGCTAAAGTCACGGTGATCCCATCCCAGGCGCAAATTGCGCCTCAGGTCGTTACGATTGTGCATCGCTTGAGTGGGCTCAAGCTTCTGCGGCTCTTGATTAGACAACAAGGTGAGCGGGGCACGTTGGCAGTAATCGACCCGCTGTCGATGACGGACGATGCGCATGCCAGCATCTTCGCGGGCTGGGCGCTGGACGACGGCAAGACGATCGCCGCGCGCTTGCCCCAGGCCGCCGCCGAAATTGATTTCATTCGCGTTCCCGTTATCGAGGGCGGCGACGTGTTCACTACGCCATTAACGACGCCACGGGCGCGGCCTGACTTAACCGTGATAACCGGTGACGGACGAAGACTGGCGGCTCGCTACGTCGGTCTCGATGGCCAGACGGGATTATCGGTGCTGCAAGTCACTGGCTTGACCGCGCAACCCCCGGCGCCACCTGGCGGCGAGAAACTAATTGAAGGACAACGTGTGCACCTCTTCGCGCCCGAACGAACAACGCCTGCCGGAGAAAGACTGCCAGGCACGACGTACGTTCAAGTCGGAGAGATCCAGGCAGCGGTTGAAAGTGTGACGCGGTCGCGCTCTGGCAGGCTGGAAAGACTAATTGTCAGGGCCGCGAAGCTGTCTCCCGTTTTCACAGGCGGGATTGCCTGCGATGAAACCGGAAACACCCTGGGGATCGTCGAAGGCGTCCTCGGCAACACGGCTCGGGTTGTACCAGCTGAGGACGTACGCGCCGCCACGCGCCGGGTGCTGGAACGACAGGCAAGCGTACCCCGGCCGATACTGGGAGTGCGCGGGGAGTCGGTGGAATTTACCGGCCGGGCTGCTTTTCTGGCGCATGGTTGGCGCGAAGATCAACTGAAGCAGTTAATCGAGAGTCAGATTGGTATCTTCCTCACTTCCGTAATGCCGGGGACGCCGGCCGCACAAGCTAAACTGCATCCCGGCGATGTGATTCTCCGCGTCAACCAGAGAGACGTGAACAGCGCCGAAGAGTTCTCGGGTCTCCTGCGCCAGGCCGGCAGCGGCGAGCAGGTCCAGTTCTTTGTGCGACGACCCGATCTTTCGGCACCGGTGTCGATCGATGTGAAACTCGGAAGTTCATTTGAGCCGATCTTCACATGGCCTTTCGATGTGCCCCTGACCACCGCGCCAGACGGTTTGGAAGCGCTGGGTGTTGAAACAGCCGGCCTCTCAACAAAAGCGGCTTCGAGGCTTGGCGGCCGGCACGGCTTGTTGGTTGTGTCTGTACGGCCGGAAAGTGCCGCCGCGCGGGGCGGCGTGCTTGAAGGCGATGTGATTGAGTCAATCGACGGTCGCGCACTCAGATCAGGCGCCTTCGCCTTTACTTTTCTGGGACGCCAGAAGAAACACGTGCTTTCAGTGATTCGGGATCGCGAGAAGAAGCAGATAGTACTCGAACCCGTGGAATAGCTGCTTGTAGATTCTCAGATTCCAGATTCCAGATTTCAGATTTGAGATTTCAGATTTCAGATTTCAGATTTCAGATTTGAGATTTGAGATTTGAGATTTGAGATTTGAGGATCGCAAATCCCGAGCCAACTGGGATCAGTCAAGCTGAAAACCAAACCTTTGAGAAGCGCTGGCTTTCGCCAGTCGATCAATAATCGTCACCAGCAGCACGTAACGACCCGGCGCCAGAGAGTCCAGGGTTAATTCCGCAGCATACGGAAGCCTCACAAGATCGGAAACTCCATCCAACTGAATCTTGCGCAAAGGCGTCGTGATGACGGGTTCGTTGTCGCGAAAGACCTGCACCTGGACCGCCAGGTCGGGACGGTTAACGGGGCCGGTGGTGGAACTTGCCGGAAGAGAATTGGCCCCTACGCTGCCCGGAGGACCCGGTGAAGGTGTCGGCGCAACGGCGCCCGGTGAAGCGGCCCGCGCGTTGTAGACAAATATTAGAAAACGGAGATGCGAAGAGCGAGAAAAACGGTGGTCGACGTTGAGGGCCACCTGGCTAAGGACATCGGGCGTCTTGCCTGGTTCAGACGCGTCCAATGTCTCTGGTCCTTCTGATGCGGCCTTTCTTTCTCCGACAAGTAAGCTGCTTAGCGTCAGCGTCTTCGCCGCGAGATCTGGAATCTCGATCCAGCGGACCGCCCTTCCCACACGGAGGTGTTTAGAGTCAACCGCCGCCACGCGAACTTGATAGAGGCCCGGCTTGATGACACAGAAGTGATTGTAGAAGACACTGTCGGGTGGCCGGGCCTTCGCGTCGGCAGACTTCGACTTGATAGTCAGGCGCTTACTAAAAGTGCTGACAGCTTTGCCATGATCATCGAATACGCCGCCGGCGACATCCAGCTCGGCCATGGACGGGCCTCCCCGGGCCTCGAGCACCAACGAGCTGGTTGAAATCTTGATGGAGGCAGTGAGCGTTCCCCCGTACTGCGCAACATCCAGGAAGTTCAGCGAAACCGCTACCGGCAGATCGCCGTTCGGATAGACTGCCTGGATGGCCTCACGCATTAGTTCGTTCGGCGGTTTGGGACTTTCCCGGCCGGGCTTTTTCGTGGCTGATGATGATTCGGAAGTCGAGACCTCACCAAAGCCGCGCCGAAAACGGACCACCAACTCAGGACGCCCGTTCACGCTGACTTCGATGCGGGGAGGCTTTTGGGTGCGCTGCTCGTCGCTCTCAGGCCGCCAGGCCAGCAGATAGTAATTCGAAGTCTCCTTCAAGCCGGTGGTGACCGCTTTCGAAAGTGCGTTGGAGTTGAACAAGGCGCGACCACCCGTGTCCGCCGCGAGAGCGCTAAGCCCGTTCTGAGAGGCGCCGATCTCGCCGCCAGTTGAGCGCTGCAGTCTACCGGAAGGATCAAACGTGCCTTCGGTACTCACGTCAGTCATGCCGGCAGTCAATCCGCGGGAATCAATCGAGTAGATAACGACACCTGCGGCGGCGGCCGCTGAAGTGATTTGTCTCAGGCGTTCGTACGAGTCTGCATTTCTGGTATCGAGAAAGAACCCATCAGAGACGAAGAAAACTAGTTTGCGTCCCGGCAATGTGGCCGAGGTGCTAACCAGGGCCTTGAGCGAAGCAAGCGTATTGGTGGTGACGAAGATCGACCGCTGGACGATTTGCGAGGCCCGAGCGTGGACTGCTTCCTCGGCAGCGCCGCGAGGATAACCGGGATTTCGTCTGATCAACTCATCGACGAAAAACGTGAACACATCATCATCGTGGCCCTCAATCAACATGGCCTGGTACTCAGTCATCGGCGGGCTCTCTGAATCCCTGTTCAAGTAGGCCTTGGCCACGAGTCGCCCGGTCGCCATCTTCAGCACTCGTTTATCGTCCGTGAGCTGTTGCAGGAACCCGATCTGTCCGCTGGCTGAGGATATTATTGCCTCGTCGTTCTGGCCCATCTCGCGATCGATGAAACGGTCGAGCATCTGCCTGGTGTACTTCATGCTCCCGATCGACATGTGCATGTCGTCGATGAAGAAAAATACCATGCGCCCTCGATCGAGAGGTATGGCGCCGGTATTGCCCGGAAGATTGCCGTTGAGTGTGTTACCGCGCGCGGCCGCCAGTTGTGCTTCCTCGTTGCGGCTTCCCGCCACTACGCGCTCGAAAAAAGAAATCTCCCGGGGCCTGCCGTCAACCTTCAGTACAAACTGCTCACGCGTCAAGCCGTCGACAAAACTTCCTTGCTTGTCAAAGACCATTGCGTCGGTTTGCACCAGCGTAGTGTTAACGCGAACGACGTCGGGTTTTTGATTGGAAGCACCCTGCTCCTGCGCAATTCCCTGGGCAGCGCAGAGCCAGCATGCTGCTGAGAGAAGAAGAATGCGCATTGGCAGGCTGCGAAGTCGCATGCTCAAAAAAACTCCTGATTCGAGCGCCAAGGGTAGCTGGGAAGATCGCCGGAGATGATATCATGCCGCACTCGGAAACGGGATGCTCTACTCCAATTTGTCGGATTCGAGATGGCAGTCGATTGACGAGGTTATGGACGAACTGAAAAAACTGATACGCGAGGTGCCGGACTTTCCCAAACCCGGGATAAACTTTTACGACATCACCACACTGCTCAAGCAGCCCGAGGGACTGCGCAGAACAGTCGATGCCCTGGCCGCGGAGTTCGCAGGCGCGCAAATCGATACCGTCGTAGGCATCGAGGCGCGCGGTTTTATCTTCGCGCCGGCTCTGGCCTACCACCTTGGGGCCGGTTTTGTGCCCGTGCGCAAGCCGAAGAAGCTGCCGGCGGAACGTGCTTCGATCTCGTACGATCTCGAATATGGTCAGGACACGCTGGAGATTCACCGGGACGCTATCGGCAACGGGCATCACGTCATAATTGCGGATGACCTGCTGGCCACCGGCGGGACCGCCCGGGCAGTCGTCGACCTGGTCGAAAGCCTGGGGGGAAAAGTTGAGGGGCTGGTTTTTGTCGTCGAACTTGAATTCCTTCCGGGAAGAGAGAAGCTGCAAGGGTACGATGTTCGGTCGCTGATTAAGTATCAATCGTAGGAAAAGATCTTTGGTCTTAGGTTTTAGGTTTGGATCTCGGTTCTTTGAATTCCAAGCGCTAAACTCTAAGCCCTAAGACCTAAGATCTAAGATCCAAGACCAACCCGCCATTTACTATTCACCATTCACCAATTACTATTCCGGTTGATGTGCTCCCGTAGCTCAGTTGCATAGAGCGCTCGCCTCCTAAGCGAGAGGTCGCGCGTTGGAATCGCGCCGGGGGCACCATACATAATGCGTGCAAACTTTAACTAACTCCTTGCGAGGTGAGCCTTCCTCATGCAGCGCGAAATTGCCGATGTCCTATCCAAAGGTCGAGTCCGACGGGGCGTCAGAGCAAGATGAAAGTCCGAAGAACGATGTTGTCGGTTAGATTCATCAGCTCGAAAACCGCACAATCGTTGCCCCCAGCCCTCCCGCCTCCGGGGGCGCGTCGGTCCAATCCACGACAAACGGGGTTCGGGACAAAATCGTGCGCACGATCTCTCTCTGCACGCCGATGCCTTTGCCGTGGATGATCCGCACGACCGGAAAACCTTTGCGGTGGGCCTCGCGCAGATACTCTTCCACGACCGCCTTTACATCGCGCGGAGGGATCGTGTGCAGGTCAAACACGTCTGTGATCTCGATCACAACCGGATCGGGGAAAGGTGTTGTATCATCATCGTCGGTTTGCATTTCTGATTCTTCGCCCTATAATTTTAGCTGTTCGATGATTGTTGGCATTCTTTGACTAACTTGTTTCCGCCGGGACCAAACGCCTTGCTCAGTTCTTTCCACAGAGAGGAGCCTTCGTGGCGATTCGTCTGAGCAGAACTTTCATTCTGCGAAAGCTGCACCAGTTGACGGGCATCATGCCCCTGGGCTTTTTCCTTCTCGAACATTTTTACACCAACTCCAAAGCTTTGAACGGCGCGGCTGCCTTCAACACCGCCGTCTCTGATCTGCAGGAGATCCCTTACATCCTGCTCATTGAGATTGGCGGCATTTTCATTCCGCTAATCTATCACGCCGTTTACGGCCTGGTGATCACGGTCGAAGCACGGCCAAACAATCTGAACTATCCGTATCCGCGGAACTGGTTCTACACAATTCAGCGAGTGACCGGCTTTATTCTGTTTTTCTTTATCACCTTTCACGTGCTGAATTTCCGGTTCGGTTTGGTCCCGGGACTTAACACGCTCTCAGTTGCTACGCACCCCGAAGAATCTTTCCAGATAGTTGCGCGCGAATTTCGCATGGTGCCGATCTTCATCGTCTACGTGATTGGAATTACTTCAACGGTATGGCATTTGGCAAATGGCGTCTGGCTGTTTCTGGTTGATTGGGGAATCACCATCGGTGAGCGCTCCCAAAAAATCGCGGGGTATGCGTGTTTTGGATTCGGTGTCGTACTCCTCGCCGTGGGTATCAACGCGGCGGTGGCTTTCATACGCCCCGGTGGATTGCTTCCGGGAATTCTCTAGGAGTCAGCGAAAACAAACTGCCACAGAGGCACAGAGACACAGAGGATGAAAAAGAAAAAGTTGGACAGTCTATTGAATACCTTTGATTCGTCTTATCTCTGTGACTCTGTGTCTCCGTGGCTTGCTTCTTCTTCTGCATCAGGTTGCTAAGACAAATGGGAGCTGGAATCAAGATAGCGGTAGTGGGTGGCGGGTTGGCCGGTCTGGCGGCGGCGATGAAGATCGCCGAAGCGGGCCACGAGGTCGACCTCTTTTCCGTGGTGCCCGTGAAGCGGTCGCATTCAGTTTGCGCGCAGGGCGGAATCAACGGCGCCGTTAATACCAAGGGCGAAGGCGACTCGACCTGGGAGCATTTCGACGACACCGTTTATGGCGGAGACTTTCTCGCGAACCAGCCGCCCGCCCATGCGATGTGCGAGATGGCCCCGGCGATCATCTATCTGTTCGATCGCATGGGCGTGCCGTTCTCGCGCACGCAGGAGGGGCTGCTCGATTTCCGTCGCTTCGGCGGGACCAAGCACCACCGCACCGCTTTTGCCGGAGCTTCGACCGGGCAACAGCTTTTGTACGCGCTGGACGAACAAGTGCGCCGCTATGAAGTCGAGGGCCGCGTCAAAAAATACGAAGGCTGGGAGATGATGTCGCTCGTGCTCGACGACGCCCAGGTTTGTCGCGGGCTGGTGGCGATGAATTTGCGCTCGCTGGAGTTGAAAGCTTTTCCTGCCGACGCAGTGATCGTCGGGACCGGCGGCCCGGGCTTGATTTACGGCAAGTCAACCAATTCGATGGTGTGCACGGGCAGCGCGGTCTCGGCCTGTTATCAGCAAGGCGCGAAATATGCCAACGGGGAATTCATTCAGGTGCATCCGACTTCGATCCCCGGTGAAGACAAGCTGCGTCTGATGAGCGAGTCCGCGCGCGGCGAGGGCGGACGCGTGTGGGTGCCCAAAGCCAAAGGCGACAAGCGATCGCCTTCATCAATTCCGGAAACTGAGCGCTGGTATTTTCTCGAAGAGAAGTACCCGGCCTATGGCAACCTGGTTCCGCGTGACATCGCCACCCGCGAAATCTTCCAGGTCTGTCTCTCCGGGATGGGATATAACGGCGAGAACCAGGTCTTTCTCGATCTGACGCACATTCCGGCAGAGACCCTCGACAAAAAGCTCGGCGCTATTTTGGAAATCTACGAAATGTTTGTGGGCGACGACCCGCACCACGTACCTATGCGTATTTTTCCCGGGGTGCACTATTCGATGGGCGGGCTCTGGGTTGATTTCGAGCAGCGCACAAACATCTCGGGGTTGCTGGCGGCCGGCGAGTGCGATTATTCGATTCACGGAGCGAACCGGCTGGGCGCGAATTCACTGTTGAGTTGTGTTTATGGCGGCTTTATCGCCGCGCCCGCAGCCATCAATTGGGCAAAAGGGGTCGAACGCAACGGCGCCAATGGCTCAGCAATTTATGAACAGGAAACGAAACGCCAGCAGGAAATCAACGATAAGCTGATTTCGCAAAGCGGCAAAGAGAACCAGTACCAATTGCACGAAGAGATGGGCCGGAGCATGACCGAGAACGTTACTGTGGTTCGCTATAACGACCGCCTAAAGGAAACAGACGATCGGCTGCGCGAACTGATGGAACGTTACGAACGGATCTCAATCAACGATTCGAATTTGTGGGCGACGATGGCGCTGCCGCACGCCCGGCATTTGAAGAACATGTTGGATCTGGCGCGCGTGATTACCCTGGGCGCTCTCAATCGCAACGAGTCGCGCGGTGCGCATTACAAGCCGGACTTTCCGGATCGTGACGATCCGAACTGGCTGAAAACGACGATTGCCGAGTACTCAGGAGAAGGCCCGGTGTTCTCGTACTTGCCGGTGGACGTCTCGCTGATTCCACCACGCAAGCGTGACTATTCGCACGAGAAGAAGGAAACGGCGAAAGCATGATTGCCACAGAGACACAAAGAAAGGCAGGGCGGAATGATAAATAGATTTCGAGTGCTACGCTTCTGGTCGGTGTTTTTGTTCGTGCCTGCCTATTCCGTTTCTTTCTCAGTGTCTCTGTGCCTCCGTGGCTAATTCGATATGACCAAAACAGTCGAAATTCACATCAAGCGACGCCCCGCGCCCGACGCTCCGCAGCACTGGGAAGAGTTCGAGATTCCTTACCGCCCCAACCTCAACGTAATCTCCTGCCTGATGGAGATTCGCAAAAACCCGGTCACGAAATCCGGGAAGCGCACCACGCCGCCCTCCTGGGACATGAACTGTCTCGAGCAGGTTTGCGGTATCTGCACCATGGTCATCAACGGGCGCGTGCGGCAATCGTGCTCGGCCCTGGTCGATAACCTCGATCACCCGATCAAGCTCGAACCGATGTCCAAGTTTCCCAACGTGCGCGATCTGATGGTCGATCGCTCGCAGATGTTCGATCACCTTCGGCGCGTTCACGCCTGGATCGAACTTGACGGGACTCATGATCTTGGGCCCGGCCCGCGCATGGATCAGGAAGACGTGCAGGAGCGCTATGCTTACTCACGCTGTATGACCTGCGGTTGTTGTCTCGAAGCGTGCCCGCAGTACGATGAGGACCACTACATCGGGCCACAGGCGATTGCTCAGGTGCGCCTTTTCAACATGCACCCGTCGGGTGCGATGAACCGCGACGAGCGCCTGGAGGGAATCATGGGCGAAGACGGCATCACCAACTGTGGCAACGCGCAGAACTGTGTGAAAGTCTGCCCCATGAATATTCCGCTAACGAAAGCGATCTATGAAGAGAACCGCGAGACCGTTCTCTATGGGTTGCTGGGGTGGTTGAAGAAGTGAGTATCCGTGAAAAGCGCGATCGACAAGCTACGCAGGCTGATTCGAAATCAGTAATATGACATTTCAATTCACGCTAACGAAGAAATATCGAATGATGCATTGATTGCGATTGATGTTGAAAATGCTATTCTCACTGGAAGAATTATTAGCTATGAAGAAAGATCCCTGTGAGTTTTGCGATGGCTCGGTCGAAGACGCAGTTACGCGTGTTCCCTTCCATTACCAGCGGGACACAATCTATGTGGACAATGTGCCTGTGCGCCGCTGTCGCAAGTGTGGTGAGATTTATATTGCGGCCAGCGTCTACAAACAACTCGAAAGAATTGCTGAAGGTCGAAAGCGCATAAGAGGTAAAATAAGTTTTCCTTTAGCAGACTATCGGAATGCGTTAGCTCTCGAAACTCGCTGATCTCCCCTCCTTGGCCAGGCTCTCGATTGTTCAGTTGAACTTTGTGCCTTCTGCCACAAGTCTTCCAGGAAGTCTCTAGCTGCGGCAGAATCAGAACAAGCTAACAAATGCGTTAGTTCTCGGTCACCAGTCTCGAAGTTCACGTTGAATAGGGTACTCATTTACGAATGACATCCTCACACAACAATGAACAGAGGCACAAACCCAGTTAGAATTGAGCGATTTTCGAAGAGAACCGCGAGACCGTGCTTTATGGTTTGCTGGGCTGGTTAAAGAAGTAGCCGGGCATTCTCCCATTTATTCCGAACTCGTCCATCTGGCAATGGAAAAACCCCTGAGCTGGTGATAGACTTCGCAGCCAACTAGTCGGCTGCAAAATCGATGGCCATTCCTCCCGGTACAAGTCTTGGCCACTACGAAATCCGCTCTCAACTTGGCGCTGGCGGCATGGGCGAGGTTTATCTCGCGCAAGACATTCGACTCGATCGAAAAGTCGCGCTGAAGGTCTTGCCATTCGACGTCGCGGCAAATCAGGATCGGATGCGCCGCTTCGTGCAGGAAGCGAAAGCAGCGGCGGCGCTCAACCATCCGAACATTGCGCATATTTATGAGATCGACGAAGCCGACGGCGTGAACTTCATGGCAATGGAGTTCATCGATGGACAGACACTGCGCGAATGCATTCTCGATAGACAAAACGATCTGCCAAAGCTGCTGCGCTATCTGCAACACACGGCTGAAGGTCTGGCAAAAGCGCACGCTGCTGGAATTGTGCACCGTGATCTCAAGCCGGACAACATCATGATCACGCGCGATGGGCACGCGAAGATTTTAGATTTCGGGCTCGCTAAACTTGTCGAGCCGCTGCAGCCGCTGAGCACCAGCAGTGCGTCGCCGAGCGAAGATGATACGGCCATCCCGCCACCGCATTCCGCTATCGGCGCGGTCATCGGCACCACGGGTTACATGTCTCCCGAGCAAGCGCAAGGCTGGACGAACCTGATCGATGAGCGTTCCGACATCTTTTCTTTCGGCTGCATTCTGTATGAAGTAGTAACCGGACATAAGGCCTTCAAGGGCGAGGATCGGATTGATTCACTTAACAAGATCATTCGCTCGCCGTTCCCCCCCATCAGCAACTTCAACCCGGATGTGCCCAGCGATCTGCAAAAGATCGTGCGGCGCTGCCTGGAAAAGGACCCGGAAGAACGCTATCAGTCGATCAAAGACGTAGCGATGGAGCTCAAAGAATTGCGCCGTGCGTTGGTAGACAGCGCCGGCCTTGTTTCCAGCGGTCTGTCGACGCCCGGCGGTGAAATCACACGCCCTTACCCGGAAAATGTTTCGCATCGGACCGGCGCTGTGGGATTGGGCCGGCCGACTGCTTCGACCCCGCCCCTCCCATCCAGCGCCGAGCATTTTGTTACCGAGATCAAACACCATCGACGAGCTGTCACCATCATCGGGGTCGCTGCGTTGGTGCTTGCCGCGACCGCAGCTTATTTCGCGTTCTTTCACAGGACGGCCCCCCTCACGGACAAAGACACAATTTTGATTGCAGATTTTGTTAATAACACTGGCGACGCGGTATTCGACGGCACGCTCAAGCAGGCGCTGGCAGCGCAACTGGGTCAGTCTCCTTTTCTGAACATTTTTGGCGACCAACGTGTACGCGACGCGCTGCGCTTTCTCGGCCGTTCGCCGGATGAGCGAGTGACTCGCGAGCTCGCTCGTGAGATTTGTCAACGCCAAGGGTTGAAAGCGTTTCTGACCGGCTCGATTTCCGGGGTCGGAAGTCATTATGTGATGACGGTCGAAGCCGTCAATGCGCAAACAGGCGATGCCCTGGCGCGCGAACAGGTCGAGGCCGACAGCAAAGAGCAGGTGATTAAGAAACTTGGCGAAGCAGCGACCAGGCTGCGTGAGAAGCTGGGGGAATCGCTTGCTTCGATTCAGAAGTTTGACGCTCCTATCGAACAGGCCACTACTTCATCGCTCGAGGCTTTTAAGGCATATTCGATCGGACTGGATCATCATCTGAAAGGCAGCTACTTTGAGGCCATTCCGTTCTATCGCAGGGCCATCGATCTCGATCCGGATTTTGCAATTGCCTATGCGCGTTTGGCGTCGGTTTGCGCCAACACGGGACAGCGCGACCTCGCGACGGAAGCGGCACAGAAAGCCTATGACTTGCGCGAGCGCGTTAGTGAGCGGGAAAAGTTTTACATAACTGCGTACAGTTACTACGGCCTCGTAACGAGAGAGCGCGAAAAGTATATTGAGACGTTGGAGCTCTGGAAACGCACCTACCCCAACGATCCGATCCCGCATATCCAATTGTCGAACATGTATAACGGTGATGGCCTCTTTGACAAGGCGATTGAGGAAGCGCGGGAGGCAATTCGCCTGAATCCGAATGCAGCGGCTGCGCGCGACAACCTGGCAGTGGCCTTAATCGAGCTCGATCGCTTCGATGAGGCAAGAGATGTTTACCGCCAGGCCCTCGAGCAGAAGCTGGATTCCACCTTTATCCGCAGCGGACTCTATTCAATTGCTTTCGTCAAGGGAGATGCGGCTGCGATGAAGCAGCAGATTGACTGGGTGACAGGAAGGCCGGACGAATATAACGCCCAGGCATGGCAAGCAGAGGTGGCGGTGTTCTCTGGCCAGTTCCAAAAAGCGCGGGGGCTCAATCAACGAGCCGTGGAATTAGCGCTGGGACGCAAACAGAATGATGCGGCCGCACAATTGTTGGCCGGACAAATGCAAACTGAAAGCCTCTTCGGGAAATGCGATCGCGTTCGCGAAATAGCAGCAAAAGCGTTCGCCATCTCGCGCGATACTACAACTGTGCAAACCGCGTCGGCGGCTTTTTCTCTTTGCGGCGACGAGGCTCACGCGCAACCGCTCATGGACGAGATTTCCAAGCGATTTCCCAATTATACTTTGGTGAACATCGTCTATTGGCCTTTGAACCGCGCTCTGATCGCGACGCGCCAAGGCGATCCAGCGCGGGGAGTTCAGTTGCTGGAACCTGCCCTTCGTTACGAGGTGGTGGGCAACTTTTGGCCGCAGTACTTTCGTGGGAAAGCTTACCTGAGCCTGCACAAAGGCGCGGAAGCGGCGGCAGAGTTTCAAAAGATTCTCGATCACCGAGGTTGGGGGCCTCGTTCCGCTCTGTATCCCCTCGCATATGTGAGCTTCGCGCAGGCGGCCGTGATGAATGGCGAAACGGCAAAAGCGCGTAAGGCATACGAGGATTTCTTTCTACTCTGGAAGGACGCCGACTCGGACATTCCGATTCTGATCGAGGCCAGGAAAGACTACGAGAAGCTGAAGTGAATTTGGAGTGAGGTCAGGAGATACGTGTACGAACTTGCCGCTAGGGTGCGCTCATGGGCATTCGCCGCATAAGGCTAGCGCTGAAAGAAGACCGTTACGCTTATTCGATCCATGCTCTTGAGGAAATGGACGAGGATCATTTGGCGGATCCGGATGTGGACGAAGTCATTATGAAAGGTAAGGTAGTGGCGAAGCTAACAGGCGATCCGAGGGGGACGCGCTTCGTGATTCGAGGACTCGCGATGGACAAAGAGACTCAAGTTGAAGTGGTTTGCCGGTTTCTTCCAACGGCAATACTGCGTATAATCACTGTGTATGCCGTTGAAGAATAAGAAGCCAAAATTGGATCCCTGCGAATACTGTGACGGTTTTTTGGACGACCACGAAAAACTAGTGAGGGTGTGCCGTCATCATGGGGGGGCTCATTTTATTTTTGAGGGAGTTCCTGCTCGCGTTTGTCCGCGCTGTGGTGAGAGGTATTTTTCGGCCCGAGTCGTTCGTGAAATGGATAGACTGATGAAGGAAGAGGCCACTGAAGCCCCTAGAATCTCCGTGCCGGTAATTGCATTTAGTTTAGCCGCCTAACCCAACGGCATTCATCACCCGGATCCACGGGAATTGAAAAAGGGCAGCCGATCCAACGGATCTGCTGCCCTCTTCGCTAAGCCGACAAACAAGAACCTACAAGATTCGACCAGAACCCCCGCATTTCATATGGTCGGGATTGCCTCCGCAGCTGCAGAGATCACCTCTTTTTAGAGATCTTGTTTTGTGTTTCAGTTCCGGTTTCACTCGGTCCTCGGAACGATCCTTCTCGGAATAGCATTTGTGGCTGCCAAGCTGTGATATTGGCAAAGATGAACCGCACTTGTGTTAATACCTATATGTAATCGGCATTCCTTAATGTTCTTCCTTCCAATGGATATTCAAAGAGCAGAAGACAATCGTGTCTTCACAGGGCGGATTATTCTACCAGTCAAGAAAGTTGTCAATGCTAAATGGCTAGGATGTCCACAAGTTCCTGCACCGCGGCCGCGCTCTTCTGCAGGGCAATGCGCTCTTCGGCAGTCAACGTAATCTCGATCACCTGTTCCAATCCGCGCGCGCCCAGCTTGCAGGGCACACCGACATAGAGACCATTCACACCGTACTCGCCTTCGAGATAAGCGCAGCACGGCAGAATCTTTTTCTTGTCTTTCAAAATCGATTCAGTCATTTCAACCGCGGCAGCCGACGGCGCGTAATACGCCGACCCGGTCTTCAGCAGGTTCACGATCTCGGCACCGCCGCCTGCGGTGCGTTTGACGATCGCGTCGATCTGTTCCTTTGACAGCAACTCGGTAATCGGAATGCCCGCGCAGGTTGAGTAACGCGGCAGCGGCACCATGGTGTCGCCGTGGCCGCCGAGGACGAACGCAGTCACATTCTCAACTGAAACATCCAGCGCTTCCGCGAGAAAGCAACGCATGCGCGCGGAATCGAGCACGCCCGCCATGCCAATGACGCGATGCTTGGGGAAACCGGAACGTCTGAGCGCCACCTGGCACATGGCATCGAGCGGATTTGAAACGATGATCAGAATCGAGTCCGGCGAAAGCTTAACGATCTCGTCGACGACTTTGCCGACGATGCCCGCGTTTGTGCGCAGCAGATCGTCGCGACTCATGCCGGGCTTGCGCGCCAATCCTGCGGTGATAATAGCGATATCAGAGCCAGCCGTCTCTTTGTAGCTATTAGTACCGATTAAGCGTACGTCAAAGCCCTCGACCGGCGCGGCCTCGGCCAAATCCAGGGCCTTGCCCTGCGGAACGCCTTCGATAATGTCGACTAGTACGATGTCGCCCAGTTCTTTTGCCGCCAGCCAGTGCGCAGCAGTCGCGCCGACGTTGCCCGCGCCGACTACGGTAATTTTCTTACGTGTTCCCATGAGTGCGATCCTTTCCTGTAGGGCAAGTTGCCAACTTGCCGCTGTTGGTATGAAATGACTGCGCAAGTTAACAACTTGCGCTACGTATTTGAGAGAAGGCGAGTCTAATTGCGCGCTTGCGAGGGTGTCAAGCAACCCCTCGCGGCGGGTGGTGTCCTAAATTGACGGTGTTTAGAGTGCCAACTTCAGTTGGTTTTTTTCTCGCTTAAATGAAAGCCCGACTGAAGTCGGTTCTGAACACTGTTTGATAAAAGTAGGACATTACCCTCGCGGCGCGAACTCTCTGATTTGTCGATACAGCCGTGTCCGAAGAACTAACAGCAAAGTCAGCAACCGAACTCGCGAACTTGATTCGATCGCGCGCAGTCTCGCCTGTGGAGGTTGTCGAGGCCTACCTGCGTAGAATTGAGCGCTGTAACCCCGCACTGAACGCGATCGTTACGCTGGCCCCTAAGATCCTCGATCAGGCGCGCGCTGCGGAAGCAGACCTGATGAGTGGTAAACGGGTTGGGCTTCTTCACGGCGTGCCGCTCACAGTAAAGGACACCATCGACACTGAGGGCTTGCGGACGACCAGCGGATCGCTTCTGCGCGCGAATCACATTCCAGATCGCGATGCGACTGCCGTGGCTCGTCTGAAAGCAGCGGGTGCAATCATTCTCGGCAAAACGAACACGCCAGAGATGGCCATCCCTTATGAGACGGACAATCCGGTTTTTGGGGCCGCTAATAATCCCTATGACCTCGCCCTGACACCTGGAGGATCGAGTGGTGGCGAGGCGGCAGCGATAGCCGCGTGTCTTTCTCCGGCGGGAATTGGCAGCGATCTTTCCGGATCGATTCGCGTGCCGGCGCATTTCTGCGGGATCGCGGGATTGAAGCCAGCGACTGGACGCGTGCCGATGGATGGCCACACGCCGAGTGCCTACGGTCTTCTGTCCCTCGGAGCTTCCATAGGACCCATGGCCCGCACTGTTGAAGACCTGTCGCTGCTATTCAAAGTGATTGCCGACCCACCGCCATCTAGTCTCATTGAGCGCGCATCTTCGTTGGAGAAAGGAATGGCCGCGCTGCGCGGATTACCAATCGCCTGGTACACGGACGATGGGACTGCGCCAATAACAGACGAAACCCGCAATGCTGTCGTCGCCGCGGCGAAAGTTCTGGCGAACGCGGGTCTCGAAGTCAGTGAAGAAAAACCCCCGGGCATTTCGCGCGGCGCCGCGCTCTGGATCGAATTGTTCTCGCCAGCGTCGACTGAACAACTACAAGAGTTTTATCGGGGCAGTGAGGACCAGGCCGGCCCGAGAGTCTCACCCTTCCTTCGCGAGCGTGTCGATGAAGCCGATCTCGGAGGCAAAATAGACAGGGCTGAAAGAGTCGCGGCTGCTGTGCTGGAGCGCGAACGCCTGCGTGAGGATCTTCTGCAATGGATGGAAGCGACGCCGCTCATTCTGGCGCCCGTCGGAGCTACACCTGCTTTCGCACATGGCGCGCAGCGAGTGGCAATCAACGGTCGATCCATCAGCGTGTTTCGCGCCTTTAGTTACTCGCAGACTTTCAATGTGTTCGGACTACCGAGTGTCGTCGTGCCCGCGGGACGGTCGGCGGAAGGCCTGCCGATCGGCGTGCAGATTGTGGGCGGTCCATTAGAAGAACAAACTGTGTTGGCAGCAGCCGCGGTGGTCGAAGAGGCGCTCGGCGGTTGGCAGCCGTGTCCGGCAAACTTTTAGTTTGTTTCTGGCTCCCTCTCCTTTTGGGAGAGGGTTGGGGAGAGGGCTTAAGTATCGGGCCCGCCCAGCCAGGCCCCTCTTCCCCGGCCCTTCTCCCAGGGGGAGAAGGGAGATATCAAACCAACATCGTGACCATCCCTCACCAACTTGTTCCGAGTTTCCTAAGGTTTGTCGAACCGCGCAGCTTTCGTTATAGTTGCGCTTCAAGTTCCCAGTCAAGTTTGTCGGAGGTGAGTTATGCCGTTTGCGTTCATAATCCTATTGCAGAGTGACGGAGCATTGCCGGCGTTTCTGCTAATCTTCTTTCTCTTCTTCATCGGCATAGTGCTGCTGATTATCGCAGCGAAGACGCTTAAGATTGTGCCGCAAGCGACCGTGATGTTGGTTGAGCGGTTGGGCCGTTTCAGTCGCGTCGCGTCAAGCGGCCTGAACATTCTTATACCGTTCATGGACAAGCCGCGTGCGGTCTATTGGACCAACACGCGCGGCGGCATGACTTCGATCGATTTACGCGAGCAGTACATCGACCTGCCTCCGCAGCCCGTCATCACGCGCGACAACGTTACGATTCACGTGGACTCGGTTGTGTACTGGCAAATAACCGATCCGATTAAAGCCGTATATGAGATGAACGATCTGGTGGGCGGTCTCGTCCAGTTGACGATCACCGGTATGCGTGCCGTGATGGGCGACATGGATTTGGATCACACGCTGTCACAGCGCGACCAGATAAATGGGAAGCTGCGTCTGATTCTCGATGAAGCTACGGACAAGTGGGGCGTCAAGGTCACGCGCGTCGACGTGAAGAATATCAATCCTCCGGAAGACGTGCGCATCACGATGGAGAAGCAGATGACCGCCGAGCGCAACCGCCGCGCGTTGGTGTTGCAGGCTGAGGGCGAACGGCAGGCCGCGATTACCCGGGCCGAAGGCGAGAAGCAGGCGGCGGTTACCCGTTCTGAAGGCGAAAAGCAGTCGAGTATTTTGCAGGCGGAAGGATTGGCACAGGCACGCTTGCGTCAGGCGGAAGCTGAGTCGCAGGCGATTGCGCAGGTGGCTTCTGCGATGGCTGACCACGGCAACCCCGCGCAGTATCTGATCACGACGCGTTACATTGAAAGTCTGCGTGACATGACCAAGAGCAACAACGCCAAAGTGATCTTCATGCCGGTTGAGACCTCGAGCATGCTTTCAGCCGTGGGCACAATCAAGGAAATGTTTACGGAGTCGGGCGCGAAGGACCGCTCCGACGATCCAAACAAGCCGCCACCGCCAAGACAGTTGCGATAGGGATCGCTTGTGTAGTAAATGCCATCTTACTTGGTTTTTCGGCAAACAAATCCTCGCAAAGAGGGCCCTCGCAAATAAAGCCCTTGCAAAAGTTGTTGCAATGAGATATATGAGCCCGCATATTCTCTGATGTTCTGCGTGAGGCGGTGAGGCGTTATCTCAAACGGATCGCCGCAGCCGTTTCAGTTAGCATCATCGTGCAGTCTCTTCTTCCATTGTTGCGACAAACGCGACGCGAGGTGCCCCATGCGAAACCCGTTCAGCTCCTTACGACTTCGTCGAATCTTCACCAAGAAGAACATTGCGATCGGTATACCGACAGCGCTCGCATTATTCTTCATCGGCGCTACTGTTTACTACTATGTGCGCACTTCTGAGGACACAGTTATTGTAGATACAACCGCTTTCCCCGCGGGATTCCCCTCGGTTTTCACCTCGGACTATCTCACCGATCATGTTGCGGCGCAATTACAGCAAATCATCGAACTGGCAGACTCTAGCGGCGACGTGAAGGAACAAAAACGGCCAGTGGAACCAGGGCCGCGCTCGATCAAAGAGAAAACTATTCCCATCAGCTCGCTTACTAATCTTCCTTCTCCAGCCTTCGACCTTAAATGGAGGGGAATAAGCGTTAATTTGTGCCGGCGACAGGGGATGCACTGGAGAGCAAAGCGGTTCCTAGAGCTAGGCGTTATTGGACTACCGGATAAAGGTTGGCGCCTCACTGCATTGCTGAAGCAGGGCCCGAACTTTGAATTTTCGGGCAGCGCTCCACATGCCGGCGGAGCTTGCACCGATTTTGAAGGATGTGCGGAGGATTTAGCTCGGCAGATCCTCCAACACTTGGATATTAAGCGATTATTAAAATATTGCATCAAGGTAAACACGCCGGAATCCAACCGCCTGGTCGTCGACATATACAATAAGGTTCCAGCAGCTTCTTTGAAGGCGGATGATTTCGTCGCTTGGGGAAATGCTTATTATGAGCTGAGTAGATTCGACGAGGCTCTGCAACAATACCAGGAGGCTTTGAAGAAGGACCCGAATTATTGTCCTGCTCGAGTTGCGCGCGGTTTTGTATATTTCAAGAGAGCGCATGGCACACAGCTACTCGCTGATCTCAAGTATGCCGAAAAGGACTTTCGCGACGGTGTTACCTGTAATCCACAGAACGAATTGACGCTTAACGCTCTTGGTCACACTCTCCTTAGAGAGTGGGTAAACTCGCCAAAGTCAAAGCGGGATCCGGGATTACTCATCGAGGCGAAAGAGAACTGCGACAAAGCACTCACCATTAACCCGGAATTTGCAGTTGCCGGCGTTAACGTCGGATATATCCTCTATCGTCAGGAGAAACACGAAGAAGCTCTCCGTCAGTTGGAATCTCTGAGTCAAACGCACCCAACCGACAGTAACCTTTTCCTTAATTACGGATTTCTCCTATACCTCGAATATCTGTCTAACCATGCGAAGGAAACGTTAAGACAAGCTACGGCCCAAACGCTTAAATCTTGGAAACTCGACCAAACTAGCCATGCGGCCGTGAACAACCTCGGCTTCTTTTATTACGAGGATGGTAACTATATTCAGGCGGTTGAGTTTTGGAAAAAAGCGAATACCCCAAGTATGGATGATCCAGATTCTATCGCTGGCTGGGCCTTAGGTTCTTACAAGCTGGGAGACACGGTCTCAGCAATAACACTTCTGACGCGGGCGATTCAGATCGATTCAGGCTTTCGAGATGCCAAGAATGTTAAGGAAAAGCATTATTGGAGTGACCAAGCAGTGGCCGATCTGGACAAGCTTCTTAGATTGTTACCTGGTGCAAAAAAGCAGTCCACAACTGCTGATGAGAACCGCTCTGGTTTATCCGGCCGAACTCTTTGAAGCTCACCTTTGGTAAGTGGTTACCTTTTCGCAAGGCCAGATCGTGGACAGACAGTTCCGCACAACAGGCAGCCAAACAATGCCGGGCCAACTCGACAGTCGGCCTCACCTCTTGTAAAATCCTCCGCTTAATTCATGAGTCAGATTGCCCACAGTGTGAGCGGTGAAGGACTGGCCGACGGAGCCGACGGTGCGCTTGACGTACGCGTCTTTCGCGTAATGATTGTGACCGTGGTGCTCGCCGTCATTGCCAGCACAGTCTTGGCTCCCTGGCGCGTCGCGTTGGGATTGATGCTTGGCGGCGTGCTGTCGCTTTTGAACTATCAGTGGCTGCGCATCTCGATCGCCGCGGTCTTCAATGTTGAGCAGTCGGGAAAACGACCGCGACTGAGAGTATGGCGGTTCGTCCTTCGCTATTTCGTAGTCGGCACAGTAGTGTTTGCCGCTTACAAACTTCAAATCGTTTCGTTGCCGGCGACTATTATCGGTCTTTGCTCGTTCGTCCCGGCCCTGCTGGTTGAGGCGTTGAGACAGTTCTATTTCGTAATCATACGTCGAGAGGAAACGTATTAATGTTCTTTCTGCTACAGCACGCTGAGGCCGGCAAGGCTGCCGAGCACGCCGGGGAACAGGCCCATCACGTGCCGATTCTGGTGAAACTCGTTAACCAATACTTTGGCGAGTGGGCCTACAACTTTGAAATGAGGTACACCTATCCAGCGTGGAAGAAGTTCTTTGCGTATTTTGGCAGTACGCCAGAGGCCGCCTTCGGACCCTACACGCCTGAGAACGCAATCCCCTGGTACACCGTTATGTTCGTGGTGGCGTGCATTCTCAGCGTATTCGTAATTTTGATCTTAAAAGGAAAGCTCTCTGAAGACGAACCCGGTTCCGGGCAGCAGACGCTGGAATTGGGTGTGCTCTTTGTGCGCGACTTGATCGCCGATATCATCGGGCCGCAGGGCGCCAGATACTTTCCGGTGATCATGACGTTCGCCGTGCTGATTCTCATCTCAAACCTGATGGGAATGTTTCCACTCTTCATGTCGCCCACGGCGGCAACCAGTGTGACTTTCGCGCTGGGAATCTCATCTTTCATTTACTATAACTACATTGGCATTAGCGAAAATGGCATCCTGAGTCACTTGAAGCATCTCGCCGGACCGATTTGGTGGATTTCGTTTCTCATTTTTCCGATTGAGGTAATCAGCAACTTCATTCGCCCGTTCTCGCTCGGGATACGTCTTTTTGGCAACCTGTTTGCCGACGAAAAGGTGGCCGACACGATTGCCCACCTGGCGCCGCCATACACTTACTTTGTGGTGCCGATATTCCTAATGCCGCTGGGCCTGTTTGTGGCCCTGGTGCAGACCTTCGTGTTTATTCTGCTGTCGCAGTTGTACCTCAGCGAAGTGTCGCATGCGCCTCATGACGAGCATGATCACGAACACGAGGAAGCGCACGATGGAGCTCTGGCGGCGGCTTGATGTTTTCATTACGGTTTTATTCATGAACGCGCGATCGAGCGGCGCGGGCGCCGTGCCCGCACACGTTGAAGCGTAATTCGTTGGGTGGAGGGCCTCGGGTTTTTGCCGGAGCCGGAACCGGGAACTGAAAGATTAACGATGTCCGCAATCGCTGGAGCGCCGTCGTACGTAGGGGCGGTGGATACCGGGTTCGGGCGAACTCATACAGTCGTTTCCGTCTGGTTCCAGAAGACTCGATCCCTTTTCGGCAGGTGAGGTGCCCGCGAGCTGACTCGCCGAGGTTTTACGCTCACTTTAGGAGAACTGATATGAGAAAGATTTTGATGCTTTTGCTGGCAGCGCTCGGCGTGATGATGCTGGCGATGCCTGTATTTGCTCAGGCGCAAACGGCCGAGGCAGCGGCAGCGTCTGCGATCGGCTACAAGTACATTGCCGCGGGCATCGGCTTTGCCATCGCGGTGTTCGGCGGAGCTATTGGCCAGTCGCGTGTGGCGGCCGCGGCTTGTGAAGGAGCTGCCCGCAACCCGGGTGCGTCAGGCAAGATCCAGGTAATGATGATTCTTGGATTGGCGCTGATCGAGTCCCTGGTGCTGTTTGCTCTGCTGGTGGTCTTTGCCGGTATCAAGGCATAGCTGAAGTTCGCAAATAGAAGATGCGAGCGTAGCTTGAGAGCTGCGCTCGCATTTCTCTTTGCTTGAGAGCCCATCTTTGCTCGCCGCAAAACCTGTGTGGTAGGCTTGGCTTAACCTGGAAAGAAAGCTCAAATGAAAGTTTGTCCTGCTTGCGGCAAAGAGTATTCGGATACAACCACGCTATGCACCGCTGACGCCGAGGTGCTTCAGAGTGTCGATGACCCGCTGGTGGGTCAGACGCTGGCCGAAAAATACCTAATCGAACAACTGATCAACCGCGGTGGCATGGGCGCCGTCTATCGCGGCAAGCACGTGATGATGGACAAGACCGTGGCGGTAAAAGTCCTGCGTCCGTCGCTGGCCGGGGACGACGTCATCGTGGCGCGCTTTTCACGTGAAGCCAAGGCAGCCTCGCGCATTTCTCATCCGCACGCCGTCAGTGTCACGGATTTTGGCGAAGCCGAAAACGGTGTCGTCTTCCTGGTTATGGAGTATCTCGACGGCCGCACTCTGAAAGACATCATCAGAAGTGAAGGGCCGATGCCGCTTCGGCGGGTGGTCGAAATCACTCGTCAGGTGTCCGGAGCACTGGATGCCGCGCATAAGCAGGGCGTGGTGCACCGCGATCTGAAGAGCGAAAACATTATGCTGTCGCAGACGAACGGCGGTGATTGGGCGAAGGTGCTGGATTTTGGCATTGCCAAGATTCAACAGCCCGAAGGCGTTCGCGATCACGACCTCACTGCACCTAACCTGGTGATTGGCACGCCGCAGTACATGTCGCCCGAGCAGTGCTCGCAGACAGGTCCCATCGATGCGCGATCGGATGTGTATTCGCTCGGCGTAATTATCTACGAAATGCTGGCCGGGCGTGTGCCCTTCACCGGTGAATCACCGACCGTGATTATGATGAAGCAGGTACAGGATCCGCCTCCTTCGATTCTCGATGCGCGTCCGGATTTGCCGGCCAGCGTGGAGAGTCTAATAGAGAAAGCGCTGGCCAAGCAGCCTGGCGATCGTTTTCGAACGGCGGGTGAACTGTCGGAAGCTCTGACTAATGCAGCCGGTGAAATTGGCGCGGGAGCGTCTGCCGTTGTGCCGCCAGTTGCAGACACGGTGCCGAACGCGCCAGTGGCTATGACTGACGATCTCGATGAAGTGACGGTTGTTCAGCCTCGCGATGAGGCTACCTTCGTGGGAACTTCCGGTGGACCTCCGCTGTCCGTTCGTCAAGGTAGTGAGCCGAGTCCGTTAGCGATCTTCAGTCCGTGGCGCATCATGGTTCCGGCAGCTATTGTGCTGGTTGCGGTTTTCGGAGTTGTATTCCTCCTTACGCGCGGGACCGGGCAAACACCGTCGAACCAAACAAACTCTCAGGTCCCTGGACAGAACGGACTCGCCGCGGATCCCAACAGCCAGCCCGTGACCCCGACCGGCCCGGCGACCGGCGAAAGCGAGCGCGGAATCCAGCCCGCATCAACTACGAGTCCATCTCCCAGCAACGCGAACGCGACCCCCAGTGCTACCCTGGAAACACCGACCAACGTGATCGGAGATCCTGGGGCCAACGACAATACTTCAGGGCGTGGAAGCAAGAACGCGAATCAGCGTGAATCGCCCACACCAAAATCCGCTCCGACGGTAGACACGTCCGAGCCGCCACCGCCAAGACCTTCGCCCAGTGCGAAGACTGCGCCCAAACCGGCTATCACTCCGCCGACCCCTTAGTTCGTTTTGTATCTTCGTTGGAAGGCCCTCTGTTTGGAGTACCGCCTTCAGGCGGCATTCCTCTAGTGGGGCCTTCCGCCTGAAGGCGGTACTCCAAACACTAGTCAGGGCTGGTTTTGAATTGCCTGGTCGATCAAGGCCATCAGTTTCTCTTCGTTCTCAATCTCAATCTCGATGTCGACGGCGTAGCACGGCAGAGCGAAGCTTAACGCCCGAAGTTTGACTTCATCCTTGGCTGTGGTGAGAAGAACTTGCGCGCCGCGCGTGATTGAGTCGCGCGCCACGCGATCGATGTCTGCCTGGGAATAGATTCGATGGTCGCGGAAGGTTTGGGTGTGACAGAGTTGATAGCCGGCGCGACGAACCAGCGAGAAGAACGATTCCGGATTTCCAACTCCGCAAAAGGCCGCCACTCGTGATGCCTTGATTTCGTCTGCGCCAACTGGAGATTCGCGGCCGGCGACCTGGCGCAAGCCACGGATTGTCATACGCGATTTGAAGATAGGCGAGCCGCTGCTCAGTTTGCCGATTTCGCGCTGCAACTCTTCCGTTTGATTGGAATCATCGGCGCGGGTTATCACGATGCAATCGGCGCGGGCCAGTTCCGACGGCGACTCTCGCAGAATACCGGCGGGCAACAATCTCCCATTGCCCCACGGATTCGTAGCATCTATTGTCAGAATGTTGAGATTTCGGGCGACGCGCAGATGCTGAAAACCATCGTCGAGGACAAACACGTCGCTCTTGAAGTTCTCAACCGCCCAACTCGCTGCCGATACGCGATCTGCATCGCAGATTACCGTTGCCAGTCCCCTTAATCTCTCGGCCAGTAAGAATGGTTCGTCTCCTGCGTGGTTCGCATCCGCGAGAATTTCGCTCCCGTTCGAAACGATCACCCGAGTTCCTGATCTCCGTCGTCCGTAGCCGCGGGTGAGAATGCAGACTCGCCGCCCCTTCCGTGCTAATTCATTGGCGATCCATTCGACCAGAGGGGTCTTGCCTGTCCCGCCGGTGGTGAGATTGCCGACGCTGATCACGGGCGCGCCCAGCGCGTGTGTGCGAAATCGGCCGCTACGGTAGAGCGCGCGGCGCGCCTTCATCGTCACGCCGTATAAACGACCGAGCGGTGCCTGCGCGAATGACATTAGATCCATGTGGCCCGATTCATATGGCGCGATTCATTTCGCGGCCGTGATGTGAAGTGCCGGGAAGGGAAGCGACGTGCCGGCTATCTCTTTAGCATCAAGGAGCTTCGCAATCATCTGCACCGTTCGCTCGGTTGCGCCGCGGTTTCGATTGCAGACGGCCAAAGCTCTTTGGCCTATGTCGCGCCGCTGCGCGTCATCCGTCAGAAGTTTGTTAAGAGCAGAAGCAAGTTCCGCCGGTGCTTCGGACGCCGCAACGTTTGGCAATTGGAGCAGCGCCTTCTCGTCCAGCAGCGCTTTCGTTATGGCCGCGAAGTTATGCGTGTGGGCGCCGGTGACAACGCAGACCCCTCGGGCGGCGGGCTCGAGGGTGTTGTGTCCGCCGTGCGTCGCGATACTGCCCCCAACGAAAGCGATGTCAGCCAGAGGATACACGGCGCGTAACTCTCCGATAGTGTCCAACAGGACCACGTCACAGCTTCGATCCTCGACTCTACCCACGGCAGACCGGCGTGCCCACGTCAAACCGGAATCGTGCAACAGCGAAGCGACTTCGTCGAATCGCTCCGGATGACGCGGGGCGATCAGAAGGCGCGCACGGTAATCAGGCTGAGACGATTTGATCTGCTTGAAGGCGTCGATTACGACGAGTTCTTCCGGCGCGTGGGTGCTGGCGGCGACTATCAAACGCCCGTTTCCACCGAGTCCGAAGCGCTCGCGAAGTCCCGCAGTTGCGCCATCATCGGCCGCGCCTTCAGCACTGTCAAACTTCAAATTTCCCAACATCAGAACCCGGCTGGCAGGGATTCCCAACTCGCGAATCCGCGAGGCATCCGGCTCAGACTGCATCAGCGCAATCGAGATATTAGCGAGCACGCGGCTAATAAAGGGACGGATCAATTTGTAGCGGCCAAACGAAGTGATCGAGATACGACCGTTGACCAGGGCTACAGGAATAGCGCGCGCGCGGCATTCGCGCAGCAGGTTTGGCCACAACTCAGTTTCCATGATTAGGATCGCAGCCGGCTGCAAGGTATTCAGCACGCGGCGAACGGTCCAGGCCCAGTCGATGGGGAAATAGAAGATTGCCGCGGCCTCGCGACCGAAAGCGTCTCGGGCGACCTGTTGACCGGTCACCGTCGTAGTTGAAATCACCAAACGGTAGGAAGGAAATCTATCGAGAAGGGCGCGAACCAAAGGGCGGGCCGCCTCAGTTTCGCCGACGGAAACGCAATGAATCCAGATCAGCCGCCGATCGTCGGAAGCGATGGCGGGTAGGTGGCCGAGGCGTTGCCCCAGACCGGTGATGTATTTGCGGCTGCGCAGGGCATCGATTGCAAAGCGCGGCAGCAGCACGAGAAAGCCAACCGTCAAGAGCACACTGTAGAAGAAATACACCGCTTAGAGCTCAAACTTTAGTTTGTCTTTCGGTGGAGCGCAACCTAAAGGCTGAACTCTGAACAGTGGGTGCTACTTGGCTCGTTCGAGGTAACGTCCTTCAATCGGATCGACGCGGATGCGATCGCCTTCATTGACGAATGGCGGCACAGTGATCGTAACGCCGTTCTCCAGGGTCGCGGGCTTGTTGACATTCGAAACAGTAGCGCTCTTCATGGTTGGCTCAGTCCGCGTTACGGTAAGTTCAAGCGATGGCGGCAGGTCGATTCCGATGGCCGAGCCTTCGTAAAACTCCGCCTGGATTTTGAGTCCGGGCGCCAGCCATTGGGCGGCATCGCCTAACTCGTCCGCACTCAAGGCGACCTGGTCAAAAGTTTCGGTGTTCATAAAGTGATGATGCGAGCCATCGGAATACAAGTATTCCATCTCGTGCTGCTCGAGGCTTGCCCTTTCGATGGTATCCACTGAGCGAAAACGGTGTTCGAAAGAAGAACCGGTGAGAATGTTGCGCAGCTTGGTCTGAATCATCGCGCGCAGATTGCCGGGCGTGTGATGCCGGAACTCGACTACTTTGCAGGGTTGGCCCTCGAAAACGATAACCATGCCTCGTCTGATTTGAGTTGCTGAAATTGCCATTACTTATTTAGGTCTTTCTATTTGGTTTTTGGTGCGACGGCCATAGACAGGAGCTGTGACGCTACTGCAAACGACGTAGTCTAGCGGGAGGGGTGAGTGGTTGTCTAGCGGCTAAGAGTCACCGGTCCTCAGGGACGAACGAAGTTCCTGTAGGGCAGCCGGTCCGTCGACCGCAGGTAATTCGCCCCGCTTGAAGGCATCGATTCGATCCTCGGATTCCGCCGCCCACTTCCGCTCGATTTCACCGATACGCGCCTCATCCAGACTCTCCCAAAGCAGATCAATCAATATCGCTCGTTCCCTGGAATTGAGTTGAAAGATACGCGTCAGGCCGCCAGTTCCAGAGTTACCTTGCATCCCACGCGAGCGGCCAACGTGATTAGCATTTGCAGGCTAAATTCCTCCCAGTTGCCGCGCATCAAGTCGGAAAGGATTATACGGCAATAGGGCTCGCCCGAAAAACAAAACAGAGCGAGCAAGCTCGCTTTGAACGCATCCGAGGATGACACCCTGCGCTGCTTGCTCGCTCTCAGGAGGAGCCCACCTACCTGATTGAATTAACGTGCAAGCGGACACGGAGTTCCACAAAAATGTGGGATAGACTTCACTCTGTGGATCAATAGACTGAGGGAACTCTGAACAAGCTGCACGGACGACGCTATTTGATAATCTCCCTTCTCCTGCTGGGAGAAGGGCCGGGGAAGAGGGGCGAAGCTGGGCGGCGATACTCAAGCCCTCTCCCCCAACCCTCTCCCAAAGCGAGAGGGAGTCAAAACAAACTCGGAGTCTGTGCCACTAATGATCGGAAGGATGAACTAAGCAGCCCGCGCCCTTAGCTCCCGCCGTTTGCGAACGACGTGATCAAGCCATTCCTGCGCGTGCCGGTAACGGGGAAAGGTTTTTTCTTCGGCCCGAAATCTTGCCGTGTGGTAATAGCGCCGGCCGTTTTTGATGCGGGCGGGATGTTTGATGTGCAGCATCTCGTGAAAGAGGATGTACTCGACGAACCATTCGGGAACGTCACGAGCATCCAGAGTTTTGCTGATAGTTATGGTGTCATGCGCCGCGTCGTGATGGCCAAGGATGCTTTTCGCCGGTCTCTGCGACCACGTCAGTACGGGCTTTTCGATCTCGCCGTCGAAGTAGCGACGGTTAAGCCGCGCGAAAATCTGTTCGAGATCATAAACCCGCCCCACGGCTGAAGAGATAACCTTGCGACCGCGTTGCCGGCGGGCCAGTTCTGATGCTCGCAAGAGCTCAGGTCGAAAAGCATATGAGCGATAAATCCGCTCTTGATCGCGAGGAGGCTTGCGCGAGAGCAAACGGGCCACCAACACGAACGCCAGGGCCCTAATCACCTCTGGTGGCGCCGTCTGGAACAGGTCCGAGAGCCGCACGTAAACTCGACCCGCACGTACCCGAATGGTGTGATGTAATCCGGCGTAGGGATAAAACCCTACCTCGATGGCTGTGACGTCCGGTCGAATGCGCGTGCCCGCACGATCAAGCTGACGGAACGCGTCGCAGAACACTCGCTTCAGATGGAGATTTGCCTGTGGCATTTTAAGGAACCCGGAACGCGCTCATCTTAGGGTTGGCGTGGATGCCTCGTCAAACGGGCGCAGGAGAGTCCTCAAAAACACTTGCCAGGAGCCAAAGTTTGAACCGCGACACGGCTTATCATCCGTTGAGTGAAGCCACAGCCTGCTCTTAACCTTTGCGTTGCCAACAGCTTAACCGCTGAGAGTGGCCGCCTGTCGATTACCGGGCCCTCCGCTGTTCCCCGCAAGACTGCTTTAGAAACAACAGTTTGCGAGACCTCTGGTTAATTCGATATACTGGCCAGGACCTCAGAAAAGTTTCTCGGTTTGCCGGACCCGACGATGACTGAGGACTGTCAGGCTCGGCGGGAACACATAGGCGAATCTTATGCGTCGCACGACAAGTTCACAAAAATCAGGACGACCAACGCCCGACTCGCGGCGTCAGGCCGTGCTTTCGGCAATCATCGAAGAGCATTTGGTGACCGGCGATGCGATCGGATCTCAGACCGTCTCGACCAGGTTCGCGCACGCGTCCGGCTGGAGTTCCGCCACCATTCGAAGCGTGATGTGCGAACTGGAAGACTTTGGTTTGCTGGAGCAGCCGCACACGTCTGCCGGACGGATCCCGACTGATAAGGGATACAGACTTTACGTCGACAACATGGCGGACTCTACGCGTTTGTCGAAGAATGATTTGAGGGCGATCGAAAGCATCGACTTTGGGAACGAAGCCAGGGCGCGGCCCGATCGTTTGATGGAGAACGCGACGCACGTGCTTTCCGAGCTTTCAAAGAATGTCGGGATTGTTGTCTGGCCCTCTCTGGCTGAGAATCGTTTGAAGCACATTCGCTTCATGCGCCTGCCCGACAGTCGCATCCTCGTCGTGCTGGTCTCAACCTCTAACATAGTTCACGACAAGGTCATAACCCTCGATGAAGAGTTTACCCAGGATGAACTTGACCGGACGGCCCGTTATCTCAACGTCGAGTTCGGCGGCAAAAGCCTTTTGGCGATTCGCGCCGAGATCATCGCGCTGATGCGGGAAGAAAAGGCCCTCTATGACACTCTTTTGCGGAATGCCATGCTTTTGTGTGAGCGAAGTCTGCAGGGCGAAGACGAAGCCACGGCGGAAGTCTATCTCGATGGCGCGTCCAACATTCTCACCAAGCCTGAGTTTTCCAGCGCCGAGGGAATGCGCGAGCTGTTTCGGACCTTTGAAGCAAAGTCCCGTTTGGTCAAGATTCTGAATGAGTGTGTTTCCGGCGATTCGGCCGGCGGCGAGGTTAGAGTCGTGATCGGCAGAGAGAACGTTGCGTCATCGATGAAGCGTTGCGCGGTGATTACCACGTCCTACCGGGTTGGGGGCGATGTCTCTGGTACGTTGGGCGTGGTGGGTCCGATGAGGATTGAGTACGGTCGCATGATGGCTGTGGTAAACTACCTTGCGCGTTTCATCGAACGTGCGCTTTTGAATGAAGCGTCTCTTCATTGAGCCGACTCAGATTCGCTTTGGCATTCCCCTTAGTAGAGATTCGGATCCAATGGCATCAGATCGCAAGCAGAAGCAGTCGAATAGCATTCCCATTCACTTCTTCGACGGAGACGACGCACGCTCGTCCGAAGACGATTCGGAATTTGAAGAGCAATTACCTGAGCGCGCTGATCGCGAAGTCGCGGAGTCCGCACAGTCCGTGACAGGTCCTGTTGTGCGCGACTCAGACCTGGGCGGGCCGGATCTCGCGGAACTCGTTGCTTCCCGGGCGGAGCTGAAACGACTGCAAGCGGCGCTGGCCGAGGCGATTGAAGGTCTTGCGCGAAGACAGGCGGACTTTGAAAACTATCGCAAGCGAATCGAACGCGAACGCGGCGAAGCACACAACCGCGTAGTTGCCGACGTCGCGCATAAGTTGCTGCCGGTCGTTGATAATCTGGCCCGCGCCCTGGAGGCGGAAAATACAGTTGAGTCCAGTGAATCCAAAGAATTCCGGCATTTTTTGCACGGAGTTCAATTAATCAGCAAACAACTCAATGACGTGCTCGAATCGCTCGGCATTCAGCCAATTACCTCTGTAGGCGAGCGTTTTGACCCCCACATACACGACGCCGTCGTCACTGAATCCTCGGACAAATACGAACCCGACACAGTGACTGAAGAGCTCGCCCGCGGATACCGTATTGGTGATCGGTTGCTTCGTCCGGCCATGGTCAAGGTTTCGGCCCGAAGCGCGGATGACGAATAGAACGGGTGTCTCAAAGAACCAATGGGTAAGATCATCGGGATCGACTTAGGAACTACGAACTGCTGCGTGGCGGTGCTCGAGGGCGGAACTGTGCAGATTGTGCCGAACAAAGAGGGCGGACGCACTACGCCGAGCGTGGTTGGCTTCACGGATAAAGGCGAGCGTCTGGTCGGACAGATTGCCAAGCGCCAGGCGGTTACCAATGCCTCGAATACAGTCTACGCCGTCAAACGGCTGATCGGCCGCAAGTATGATTCGCACGAGGCGGGGCGAATGCGCGAGACCGCGCCCTTCGAAATCGTAGACTCGCAAAACGGCGATGCGCGCGTGCGGGTACAGGGCCGCGTGTACAGTCCGCGTGAACTCGCCGGAATCGTTTTGCAGCGTTTGAAGGCGGCTGCGGAAGATTTTCTCGGCGAGGCCGTGGCCGACGCTATCATCACCGTCCCTGCCTACTTTGACGACACCCAGCGACAAGCGACCAAGGACGCCGGCAAGATAGCAGGCTTGCAGGTCGAGAGGATTATCAACGAGCCGACCGCGGCGGCGCTGGCGTACGGTCTGGGAAAATCTGAAAAGGAAAAGATCGCGGTTTACGATCTCGGTGGCGGCACTTTCGATATTTCAATTCTCGAAATGAACAACGGCGTCTTCGAAGTACTGTCCACGTCGGGCAATACTTATCTGGGCGGAGAGGATTTCGACGAACGCATCATGAACTGGATGGCCGACCAGTTCCATCAGGACACCGGCATAGACCTGCGCAAAGATCGGCTGGCCCTCCAGCGCTTAAAAGAAGCCGCGGAACGGGCCAAGTGCGAGTTGTCATCGGCCACCGAAACCAGTTTCAACCTGCCGTTCATCGCGGCCGATGCCTCGGGACCGAAACATCTCAACAAGACGCTCACACGCGAGAAATTCGAGGAACTGGTTGACGATCTGGTGCAGCAAACAATCGAACCCTGTGAGCGTGCCCTGGTCGATGCCAAGCTGCCGGCCGCGGAAATCGATAAGGTAATCCTCGTGGGCGGGCAGACACGTTCGCCCATAGTCGAGCGCGCGGTCGCCAGCATATTCGGGAAGAAAGCTTCAGCCGAGATAAACCCGGACGAGGTTGTGGCGATGGGCGCGGCTATTCAGGGTGGCGTTTTGACGGGAGACGTCAAAGACATCGTACTGCTCGACGTTCTGCCGCTGAGTCTGGGTCTACAAACTCGCGGCGGATTGTTTACCAGGATAATTGAGCGCAACTCGACGATTCCGCTGCGTAACAGCCTTACCTTTACCACCGTCGTTGACAACCAGTCGTCGGTGGAGATTCACATTCTTCAGGGCGAGCGTGAAGTTTCCACCGGCAATCGCTCTTTAGGAAAATTTGAGTTGGTGGGAATTCCTTCCGCACCGAGAGGCGTGCCGCAGATCGAAGTGACCTTCGAAGTCGACGCCAATGGCATCGTGTCAGTCTCGGCCACGGACAAAGCCACGGGTCGCGAACAGCAGATGCGCATTACGCCTACTTCCGGACTGTCGCAGGACGAAATTGATCGTATCATTACCGAGGCGCAGACTTCCGCCGAAAGCGATCGAGCGCTGCGCGACAAAGTCGATCTGAATAACAAGCTCACCAGTCTCGTAAAGAACACTCAAAGAGCTTTCCTGGAGTTCGGTGGTTTGCTTTCAAAGGAAGGCCAGGAAAACGGACAGGAGCTTTTGAGTCAGGGTGAGGCCGCGATCGGCGCTACTGAGATAGGTGAAGTCCGCATGGCCCTGGACGGGGTAGAACGGCTGGCGCGACAGCTTACCAACGCTATGATGAAGCAGACGGCCGATGAACCGCCGGAGGAATAGCGCCAGCCTTTAGCTTGGAATGCAACGCAAGCTGTTAGCTTGTGTAGTGAGAATAGATCTAACGCATACTGACACTTTGCGTTTACAACTTTGGAAATATGGCAATTGCTAAACGAGATTATTACGAAGTTCTGGGTTTAGTTCGTACCGCGACTGATCAGGATTTGAAAAGCGCATACCGCCGCCTGGCCCATCAGTATCATCCTGACAAGAACTTTGGCGACGCGGAGTCCGAAGAGAAGTTCAAGGAAGCGGCTGAAGCTTACGCCGTCCTCTCCGATTCCGAACAGCGTCAGCGCTACGATCGTTTTGGCCATGCGGGAGTTTCCAGCGCCGCCGGCGCCGCGTGGGGCGCGCCCGGCTTTGGCAACATCGAGGACATCCTCGGCGATCTGTTTGGCTTTGGCGACGTTTTCTCCGGGAGCCGTTCCGGCGGTCGCCGCTCGGTCGCGCAACGCGGCGCGGATCTGCGCTACGATCTGGAAATAACTCTGGAGCAAGCCGCCGCGGGGATGACCGCGCAACTGCGAATTCCCAAGCTTGAAAGTTGCGAGAACTGCAAAGGCTCGGGCGCAGCTGAGGGCACGAAACCCGAGGTCTGTCGCACCTGCGAAGGCGCCGGCCAGGTACGCTTTCAACAAGGCTTCTTTTCCGTGTCGCGCACGTGCGGCACTTGTCGCGGCGGGGGCCAGGTAATCAGTTCGCCGTGCGGGACTTGTCGCGGCGCCGGTCGGGTCGAGCAGGAAAAGTCGATTGAAGTTAAGATTCCCGCCGGCGTCGAAACCGGATCGCGCTTGAGACTTCAGCGTGAAGGAGAGTCGGGAGCTTACGGTGGCTCGGCCGGAGACCTCTACGTTGTCTTGCATGTGGCCGAGCACGAAAGGTTCGAGCGTCAGGGAAACAATCTGTACGCATCAGAGCCGGTCACCTTCGCGCAGGCAGCCCTGGGAGCTGAGATCAGCGTGAAGACGCTCAACGGCGAGCAATCGCTCAAGGTACCGGCCGGGACTCAGACAGGCACGGTCTTTCGCGTACGCGGACAGGGAATGCCGGTGTTGGGCGGCCGTGGTCGCGGTGATCTGTTTGTGTCTGTGTCTGTGGTTACGCCTACGATGCTGACGCGCGAGCAACGGAAACTGCTGGAGCAGTTGGCGAAGATCGAAACTGCTGATTTGGAAGACAAGAAACTTGTCGACAAAGTCCGTGACATTTTTGGATAGCGGGCGCTGGCGTTTAGAGTACCAACTTTGGTTGGGCTCTTTGCCACCAACAAAGACCCGACTGAAGTCGGTACTCTGAACTGATACAGAGAAAGGCATCTTATGAAATCCCGCTTAGGCTTCACTCGATTTTCTCTTTCGCTCCTTTTGCTCGTCCTGACGTTTTCCGTTGCCAGCGCTCAGGACGAATACGCTGCGGTAAAGAACTGGGAGTCTTTCAACTTCGCCGATCGCACCATTTCGATGGCGGATCTCGGCGCGCTGGAGACCGGTGACTTGAAACTCGTCCGCGGCATTGTCTTTGGCAAGCACGGTCGCGTCTTCAAGGATCCCGAAATCCGGCGGTTCCTGGAATCGCGCACCTGGTACAAGGCCGCTCCTGATTTCGACAATTCAAAACTAAACGATACCGAGCGCAAGAACCTTGACGTCATTCGCGACGCCGAAGCGCGCAAGCACGAGCAAGTCGAACCGGGCGACATGCGCTTCTATAAGACTCGGACGCTGACGATAAAGAAGCTCGGGCGCCACACTCCCGCCGAGTGGACAGTGCTGGCGGCCGAAGTCGAAGCCATTCACGGAAAGCGCTTTGAGGACACCGCCTGGCTGCAACAGTATTTCGACGAACGCTACTGGTACCGTGCGGCCGGCCGCTACGATCCGAAAAGCCTGACCGACATCGAGCGCAAAAATCTTCAACTGATCGAATCGGTACGCAAGAAGCAGCGGCGCGTCGCTCTTTCGCCGGGCGACATGGAACTGTTCGAAAACAAACTGATTTCAGAGGCGTTGCTGCGAGGCGTGAGTCTGCATGAGCTGCGTCTGCTGCGGAACGAAATCTACGCGCGTCACGGCCGGATCTTTCGCACTGATTGGTTACAGCAATATTTCGGCAGCCAGCCCTGGTATGACCCGAAAGAAGATTTCAAAGACGAGGAAATATCGGGCAGCGACAAAACCAACATCGACACAATTGTTGCGTATGAAGGCAAGCTGCACGATCAGATCTCCAAGCGGCCTATCACCCGGGCGCTGCTCGCGGGCTTGTTTTTGGAAGACGTGAAAAAGATGCGCGAAGAGATTTACGCGCGCCATGGCAAGGTATTCAAAGATCCCTGGACGCAGAAGTATTTCGCCAGCCTTGATTGGTACAAACCCAATCCCAATTACAGCGACGCCTCTTTGAGCGCCGTAGAGAAGAGGAACCTCGTGGTCATCGCAGGCTATGAAAAGAAAGCCGTAACTGCGATGAGCACGATAGAAGGTTGATAAGGCCAACACCGGGTCCCGCGTGCCGGGACCGAGAAACAAAAGCAGTAGGAAGTGAGTAGTGATACGGGCAGGATTAATATCCTGCCCGTTCGTCTTTAGCGCAAAAGAAAGCAAAGTTGTTCAATGCTTTGTGTTGGCAGTGTTTTCGGTGGAAATTTGTGGCCTTATCGTGCATCATAGGGCCGACCTCAGCACCGTCTTGACGCACCTGCTTTCCAATTGTCGGTAGTCGGTCTGAACTGTTTCTTCCAAGGAGTGATATCTCCCACGGTCAGTCGGACACTAGATTTGAACGCCAGCGCTGGGAACGCGTTTACTTGGACAAGCTGTGGTCGCTTACAAACAGGATCGCCTAGATGCCAAACAGATTTCACGGCCAACAAAGAGAAAAGATCCTGCGGCGTTTGGTGGGCGAATGGCTACCGGGTGGCCCGCCCGTAGCCATACTGCAAGGCTTCCCCGGCTGCGGAAAAAGCCAATTGGCATCCGCGGTGGCTGAGAGTGCAATCCGAGGTCTTGACCCCATAGAAGTTCAGAGTGATTGGAACGATCCCGTGCTGGATCTCTTCGTTGAGCTTGCCCTGGCACTTGAAGCTAAAGAGATCCCGCAGCTGATGCAAGAGTTCGACAAAGGCACTCATGCGAATCTCGGCAAGGCCTTGCTCGAAATTCTACGCCGGAAGCAAATCCTGATCGTAGTCGATGAATTCCAACGCCTGCTACCGAAAGATACGACCACGCCTCCAGCGCCGTGGGCAGGGATCGTGGAGCAACTCAACAACTCACCGCGTCCACAGGGCCGTCTTCTGATCGTCAGCAATCGGTCCATTAAAACTGAGAGATGGAGTGAGAACTGCCAGCTTGAGGAAGTTAGAGGTCTCCCGGATCAGGAGGCTGAGGCACTTTTTTCTGAGCTGTTGGAATTGAGGGACCTCGGGGCAACTGTCCCCTTTGAGAGACGACGCGCCATCGCTCATCGGCTGGGTGGCAATCCGCGTGCGCTAAAAACTCTCGTGGTTGGTCTCCGGACTGAGTCGCTGGACGACTTGCTCTCCGCTGCACCTGACTTGTTGAAGCCCGGCGACGTGGTGCTTGACCCACGACTGGTTGAGGATTTCGAACGGGAGATTCTCGAGCGCGCACTACCGAAGTTGGAAGCTGATTTGCTCAAGTTCATGCGGTGGCTGTCCGTCCATCGCAGGCCGTTTCAAAAGGAGGCACTGGCCCGATTTACTGGAGGCCGAGACACTGCGGAGGCGCTCCGCAAACAGCTTTTCGACCGCTTCCTTCTGGAGCGGACGGTGGGTGGAGACATACCACATCCACTCGCGCGCGAAATCAGTGTCAGCCGTCTTCGCACGGACCAAGGAGAATGGGTTCAAGCTCACAATCTCGCCGCGAATTACCACTTCCGGCACTTCAAGGCGCGACAACTGACGGGCGCGTCAACCCTGACCGCTTCGTATGCTGAACTTCGCCATCATCTTTACGAAGCGGGACGAATCAGCGAGCTGCACGAGGCAAGCGAAAGGCTGACTCAGTACGCACTTTCGCAGATCAACCTTGTCACTCCCGTTCCAGCCAACAAGGAATCGCTAGAGGAGCGTATTGCCCTGCTCTCGGCAGTTCCGGACGATCGACGACCCAAGGTACTGGAGTATCACCTTGCTCGCTCCTTGATGAAGCGCCGTGCGCCGGGAGACTCTGAGCGCGCGCTCATTCACGCACGCAAAGCGACGGGCCGAGGAATGCCTAAAGACACTTGGCTTATCCGCCTCGACCTCGAATACACACTGCACGGGATCTACACAGCTCTCCCGGTATTGTCCCAGGCACTAAGGCATGTGAGTCCTGATGAGGGTGCATCTGAGCTCTACACCCGTGGCGCTGAGATGAAGGCGAAGGCCAACCGCCTCGACGATGCGATCAAGCTACTGGAGGAGGGCATCGGCGCCATCCCGGCCGACAAGAACCTCTTTTCACTCTACCAGTCTTGCGCAGAGATGATGGCGAAGGCCAACCGCCTCGACGACGCCATTGAGCTGCTGGAGAAGGGCATCGCCGTGCCGGGGATGACGAGTCTTTCGCCGCTCTACCAGTCGTGCGCGGAGATGATGGCGAAGGCCAACCGCCTCGACGACGCCATTGAGCTGCTGGAGAAGGGCATCGCCGTGCCGGGGATGACGAGTCTTTCGCAGCTCTACCAGTCGTGCGCGGAGATGATGGCGAAGGCCAACCGCCTCGACGACGCGATCAAGCTGCTGGAGAAGGGCATCGCCGTGCCGGGGATGACGAGTCTTTCGCCGCTCTACCAGTCGTGCGCGGAGATGATGGCGAAGGCCAACCGCCTCGACGACGCGATCAAGCTGCTGGAGAAGGGCATTGCGGTGCCGGGGATGACGAGTCTCGCGCCGCTCTACCAGTCGTGCGCGGAGATGATGGCGAAGGCCAACCGCCTCGACGACGCGATCAAGCTCCTGGAGACGGGGATTGAGGTGCCGGGGATGACGAGCGTCGAGTCGCTCTACCAGTCGTGCGCGGAGTTGATGGCGAAGGCCAACCGCCTCGACGACGCTATCACGCTGCTTGAGCAGGGCATCGCCGTCATCTCGACGGACAAGAACGTTAGTATCCTCTACCAGGCAGCGATGGAACTCGCAGGGAAGGTGGGAGACTATCCGAGGGCGGAGACGCTGGCTGTAAAAGGCCTCACTGCGATTCCGCAAGGAAACAATCGCTACAGAATTGCAGAAACTGCACTGCGGATATTGAGCGCTCGAAGCGATGCCGAGGCTCGCCTGCGGTTGTTGGCCTTCACTGGAGCGCAGCCGTTGGACCCGCCGCAACGCGCGCTCGCCGATTACCTGCTGACCCGGATTTTGGGCGACTGGGTACAAGCGGCGGAAGTTGCACGCAAGGGACACGCCGACTTTCCAAACTCTGTAGCTCTCTGGACAAATGCGGTTGATGCTCGCCTCGCACTTGAACAAGTAACGGAAGCGGACGTCTTGATGAAGGATTATCGAGTCGCCGGCAAGCAGGTTCGGGACCACCCAATCGTTTGGTTGAAGGCTTATGTGAGCCTCATCGCCGGGCGTCTAGACGAGGCCAAGACCCTCGCGACTTTGTTTGCCCCGAACGACCTCGACTCCGGTCGCATGCTAGATGAAGTGGAGATGCTGCGCCTCTGGTCTGTCGCTCGAAATGGAATGAACGCACCAATGGAAGACTCCTTTCCGGGAGTAGTCGAATACCGGCGACGACGCTTTGCACAGTCTCCAGCTGGGGAGAAATCCCAGTTGGCGGAATCACCGACGCAACCCTGCGTGCTCGTCGTCGCTACCGAGTGGGATTCCCGGCACGGCGGCCTCTCCACTTTCAATCGGGACCTGTGCGCAGCCTTGGCTGGCGCCGGAGCCCGCGTCGTCTGTTACGTACCGCAGGCTAGTAGTGACGAAGTCGAGCGAGCAAAGGATGTTGATGTACTGCTCGTGGAAGCTCCTAAACTGGCAGGATCGCAAGGTGCCGCGCTCCTTTTCCAACGCCCCAACCTTCCGTCCGGTTTTGTACCTGACATCATCATCGGCCACGACCGCATCACTGGTGCAGCCTCCGTCACATTGGCCAGAGACGATTACCCAGGCAGCAAGAAGGTGCTGTTCATTCACACGTCGCCGGAAGAGATTGAATGGCACAAGGAGCCACGCGAAGACTCCACCAGCGCAGAGCGCGCGGCGGAGCGAAAGCGAGAGCAACTGGGTCTCGCGAAAGAGTGTGACCTTGTCGTCGCCGTGGGACCACATCTCGCTTCTGAGTTTGGGACGGATCTCCACGGCGCGGGGATTCCCGTGACCCTCATGGAACTGACTCCGGGATTGCCAGAATATCCGGCCAATGAAGCCACCACAGTTCCTCCGTCCATTCGTTGCCTCGTCCTTGGGCGCGTTGAGGACTATCAACTCAAGGGACTCGACCTAGCCGCAAAAGCGCTTGGCCGCGTGGTCGCCAATTGGAAAGAAGGTAACGCCCCAAAGCTCGTCGTACGAGGCGCACCGGTCGGAACTGAAGCGGCGCTCCGCGAACGACTTGGCAAAGACAGCGCCCCTACAGAACTGGATATTGTGGTTCGGCATTACGTCGCAAACGAAACCGAGATACGAAATGACCTGCGTGAAGCTTCCCTAGTGTTAATGCCATCCCGGAAGGAAGGCTTTGGCTTGATCGGCCTGGAAGCAATCGCGTGTGGCGTGCCAACGCTTATCAGCGCTCAGAGTGGTCTGGCGGAAACGGTGAAGTTACACGCACCGCATCTTGCGAGCGAATGGATTCTGCCCGTTACGGAAGATGCAGTCACGAAATGGGTAGAGCGGATCGAGTTTCTGCTCACGGGTCGCGAAGGCGCCTTTGCTCGTGCCGCAGCGTTGCGCGAGCAACTCAGTACCACGCTGGATTGGGAGAGTGGTGCTGCATCGCTTATCGATAGGCTAGTTCCTAGCCGTAATTCGTAGCCACGCTTGCACACTGTTAGATAGCTAGCGCTGTCTGTCGCTACGGCGCTATTTTCACGAGCAAACCAAAGCTCACGAGACGCGGCCAAGAGCCAGGAGGCATCTCAATCACTTGCCGCCAAGCTGATCGTAGTCCTGCTTTGCTTAAGTCGCGCCCCCATCTCGACCTCATCCACACCGTCCACCCGCCCATCACGATATACCTCTTTCCCCGCCACCATCGTTAGCAAAACATCTCTGCCTGATGATGAAAAGACAAGGGTGGCCACCGGGTCGCCGGCGGGTTGTTGATGCGGGCCGCTGAGGCTTACTACCGTGAGGTCGGCCTGCATCCCTTTTGCGAGTGCTCCGATGTGATCGTCGAGGCCGAGGGCCCGCGCGCCGCCGAGGGTAGCGGCGAAGAGGGATTGTTCGGCGGTGATATTATCGCTCTGGTTAGGTAGGTTCACGCCCTTGCTCACGCGCGGGCTACTGCCCCGATCTACTCGTGCGAGCAAGGTGGCGAACCGTGCTTCTTCCAGGATGTCGCAGGTGTTGTTGCTCGCGACTGAATCACTTCCCAGTCCAACGTTGGTTCCGCAGGTTATGAAGTTTGCGAAAGGTGCGCGGCCGTGGCCGAGCTTGGCGTTCGATTTGGGACAATGCGCGATGCCCGCGCCGGCTTGCCTGATGAGTTCGAGGTCGTTCAAATCGACGTTGATGCAGTGCGCCAGCACTGGCCTGGTTTGCAGGATTCCATGGCGGCCCAAATACTCAATTGTCGAAATGCCCGGAGGCTTCCATTCAATCCCGCGCGCTTTCAAGCCTTCCGCGAACGGCCCGAGACCTTCCAGCATGAATAACTTCTCAGCCTGTGATTCGGCCGCGTGAATCATCAGCGGTAGTTTCTCATCATTGGCCAGGCGCGAAATCATCTCCAGTTGCGGCGCGCTCACTGTGTAAGGAGCGTGGGGAGACACGCCCGCGCGCACCAGCCCGTTTTCCTGCTCTCGCATCTCCCGGACTTGTTCGCGAAGCCTGGCGACGTTGTCGGCGGCAAGTGTTGGATCGGGACCGAAAGATTCCTGGTAGACGATTCCGCGCAGGCCGACGTCTCGCAGTGCTTTCATCGCCTGCGTCGAGGACGAGCTGGCGTCGCCCAAACAGGTCACGCCGGCTCGCGCGGCTTCAATTGCGCCGCAAGTTGCTGACACAAACAAGTCTTCCGGCGTCATTGCCATACGCGCGACGGTAAGCTTGCGCAGCCAGGCGAAGAAATCACCCTCTTCGCGTTCGAGAAAGCCGCGCATCACACTTAGCTCCAGGTGCGAATGCGCATTGACGAAGCCCGGCAGGATCGCAGCTCCGCCGAAATCCCTGATTTGTGAATCGGGAAAGGTCGAAACTATGTCGCCGCGCGAACCAACGGCGACGATGGTTGAGTTATCGACGGCCACAGCGCCGTCCTCGATCATTGGAGAGATGATTGGCAGGATCCAGCGCGCTGAATAGATGACGGTCATTGTTGGGTGAACCCGCTGTGGCACGCGCATCTTGCGCGTGGGATCATAGGCGCGACGCCCATGCCGCCTCAATTCAGTCCGAAACTGCGGCCGTAGACCCTTGCACTTCAGTCCCGATCTCTGGCAGCAGCTTAATCAGGCGGCTGTTTTTGTGCAGAGAAGTGACCACGGCAAAGCGAAGTTCATGATAACCCTGGTCTGAATCCTTAACGCTGAAGTCATCCATATGCAGGCCCTCGCTCTCAAGCAGATCAAGCAGGCGAGCCAGCGCCTGCGGTGCGTCCGGAGTCTTTAGCTGATAGTGAAACAATCTACCGCGGCGTACGAAAGCGCGCTCGACTTTTCGCAGTAGCACCAGGACGATGATGATAAGCACGGTCGTCATCACAGCGACAACGAACATCCCTTCGCCGATCGTGATGCCGACCGCGGCTACCAGGAGGATCGTAGCGGCGCTGGTTAATCCCGTAATCGAGCCGCGTGATTGCAGAATTACGCCGGCGCCGATGAAGCCAATCGCGGTAACGACCTGGGCGACAAGCCGGGCCGGATCAGTATAGGGCGCGCCGGAGCCGATGTGGCGAGAAACGATCATGAACAAAGCCGCGCCGACACAGACGAGCACGTTGGTCCTGAGGCCCGCGGGCTTGCGACTCAGCTCGCGCTCGAAGCCAATCGCGCCGCCACAGGCCACGGCCATCAGCAGCTTTAGGGAGATTAGTATCGTTGGCCAGTTTGTTTGGATCATGTGATTGCCTGGTCTTGCGTTACACTTCACGCCTTCAGCGTGAAGTGTCCGCCGACTTGACTCGATGATAACGCTCGAGGATTGAAGTGACGTACGCACGCGTCGAGGCAATGTCTATGCGCTGAATGAACTCCTGTTCCTGCAAAGGCGGCGAGCCACTTGGGACGCGGCTCCATTCGGCGGCGCGGCTGGGGCCGGCGTTGTATGCCGCCAGGATGCGCGCTTCGCGACCGGGTGCGTTGCGATAGTCCTGGTCCGCTTTCTCCAGGTACCAGCACCCAATCTGAACATTGCGTTCCGGGTCGCGCAGCAAAGTCTCAGCGTCCATCGCGGTGCGCTGTTCCATGGGTGCCAGTCCGCTTTCGGCGGCCCATTCGCGGGCCACAATCGGAGTCACCTGCATCAGTCCGATCTCGCCGTTCCGGCCTTTCTTCCAGGGGCTGAAGTAGGTCTCTTCGTAGACAATGCTCCAGACCAGATCGGGATCAATGCGGTGCAGGGAAGCCTCGCGCGCAATCAGGGAATCGTAGCGATGGATCCAGTATTGATCCAGGGAATAAATTCCGGCGCCCAGAACAAGCAGCGCGATGAGGATGATGATGACGAGTCGCTTCATTCAGTGAAAAGCCTGGAACAAAAAGAACGCGGAATCAAGCGACGTGGTGTCCCAAACCTTGTAAACAATTCTAATTGGCGCGCGAAAAGAGAGCCCAAAAGTCTTTTGCTGAGCCGGCCGGGTCGACACCCTCATAGCGCAGGCGCAAGGCCTGGTCATCAAAGACGTGACCCTGGAGCCAGACTTCAGCCGAGAGGGTCGCCCCGACGGCCAGCTCGCCGCCGCTTAACGAGCGCGTGTTAACCAGCACTTCCAGCTTCAGCCCGCTGAGATCGAGATAGATCCAGTAAAGCTCGCTTCCCGAGAGTGGATTGCGCAGGGGCTTGAACGCGAGCACGCGACCCCGCAGGATCCAGTCGTTCTCGTGCGCGGCGCGCGAGGGTGATGCTTTCTCCAGCGGCAGCCAGCGCGAATTCATCTCGCGCGCGCAGACGCGAGCCCGATATGCCAATCCGCACAAGCCGACATGCAAAGCCGGCGCTCGAAATCCTGAGGCTCCGACTTCGGTCAGGTTCTGTAGCTCAAACAGGACCTCAGTATCGGTGCCGTCCCAATAGCCATGAATTACTGCTTCGCCTTCTTCGTCGTATTCGGTCAGCGCCCAGGGCGCGATTCGTTGCATATAGCGGGCGCGAAAACCGGGCCGGCAGTTCGCATAGAAAACGTCGCCGGTTTCGGATTCGTACAGCACCGTCCAAACTTCCAGACCCTCACCCAGCTTCCAGCAGCGGCCGTGCAGCACGGCTCCCCGTCGCAGGAGCTGTGTCGGCTCGCCCTGGTTTTCGGCGCGCTCGGCGAGAAAGTTGATGGCTTTCTCGCTCGGCACTTCAAGGCCGATCGTTTCGAAGGTGGCGTCCATGTTATGCAATCTGAAATATCAGATCTGAGAGCTTTCCCGGGCGCGCGCTGTGCCGCGCAGGCCCTTACCACTCATTTCAGATTTGAAATTTGAGATTATTTGAGATTTCAAATCTGACACTACGGATTTGAAGATCACTCCTATCGCGCGGCGCGCCGCCGCTCCTTCACGTGGGCTTCATTCTCGGCTTCATCATTTCGTGGCGCGCGTTTGCGGAACCCGCGAATGTTTCGCTCCGGGCCGTGTTCGGGGCGAGTGCCCGAGCGAACCATTTCGGCGAACAAGTCCACGTCGTAGTCCGCTTCGCGCGACATGGTTTCGCGAATCTTATGAAGCACGGTCAGGAACTTAGGTCTGCGATACATCGTTTGGCTCGCGATTTTGGATTTGCGATCTCAAATCTTAGGTTTCAAATTTGAAATCCAAGAGATCACAGCTGAGATTTGAGATCAGAAATTTCGGTTCCCTCAGAAACCAAAAACTCCGGCGTCACAATCATCGGAACAAAAAATCCGGCCGCGGTATTGAACAACCGAATGCGTGCCTGCCGGCGAACGTTCGCCAAGTGTCCGAAGTTCCACGTAACTAGATAATCGATTTTGTGGAATGAAGCAACCGCCACGTGTAAAGCATCGGCGATGAACTTGCGATGAAAGATTCCGCGAGCGACATAACCTTCGGCCAGGATGGCTGCCTCTTCATTGAGTTCGACCTGTTCCAGACCACCGATCAATTTCAGATACGCAGAGCGATGCGGCTCAGACACGCGTTCGAGTTCTCTGGTTACCAGCGGCGAGATCACAGCGCGGTATTCCGACAGCTCGTGTTCCCACCAGCGAATTGTGAGATCGCGGCGGAACGGCTCGCCGTTGTCGAGATAAGCGCCGACTACTGAGGTCTCGAGATAGGTGCTGGGCTTCATGGTCTACCGTTGCCTTGTGCCTCCGGCGGGCTGCTGCCGGTCGGTACAACCTTGGGCGCCAAAGGCTCAAACCGAACGACCCCTCTTCCGAAATCGAAAACCAGCCGATAGTGTCGCAGGAAATTGCCGCCAAGGATTCCGCTTTGCAGAAAGCCTGCCGTTTCATTTACCGGTTCCAGATCCAGCACGGCGGCGTCGACCTTCTCGCGAGCATATGTACCGATCGCGATCTTCGGCAGCAAAGCCATCTTCACATTTTCGGCAACACCGGCGGCGCCGAAGACACGCATTCGGCCCTGCTTAATGAAAGCCTGAGCTTCCTCGAGCGCTGCCAGCCGTTCGGACATCACGGTCACAGTAGCGCCTGTGTCGATAATGAAGTTGAGAGGTTTGTCGATTCCTTCAATAAAAATTTCGCCGCTCAAGAAACCGCTCGCCGTGGTGCGAACGGGCACATCTATTCCGGATCTGGCTTCGATTGCCCGGGCACCGTCCTTTCCCTGTGCGTCGACGGCCTGGCCGAGGGTGACGGCATTATTGCGTCGACGAACGAGAGTAAGGCGTCGAGTTCCATAGTCGACCGAGGCCAGCATGTTGCCCAGGACTGCGATCCCCAGATATCCATCTACGGGGTTTTGCTCATCGAAAAAATGCCGAATGTAAACCGGCACGTTGGCGACCCGAATCTCACCAATCTCAAGCGAGTTAAGGTATCCGTAAACAATTTCAAAGCGGCCACCCCCGCCCACGGCCCGTGCCAAACCCCCACGCGCCACCGACTTGATGCCCAGTTTGCGCGCGGTATCTTCAGACAGCACGGACATCCCTGATCCAGTGTCAAGCACGAACCGTAGATACTGTTTCGATCCATTGACTCGAATGTTGATGATCGGCCGGTAGTCGGGGGCTTCAAACTCAAGTTCGGTGCGGTCAGCGCCCTGGACTTCATAGAGCGAGCCCTGCTGTCCCAGGTAACGGAGAAAATCGATCAGACCGCGAATGCGCGCGCGCCGCTCTGCGTCGGTGTGCGGCGCGATCATAAGAAATCTTTCATAAGCGTCGGCCGCTTCGCGGTAACGCTCAGATCGCGCGGCGGCTTGCCCGAGGTTAAAAACATAATCAGGCTCATTAGGATCGATGCTCGCGGCCCGACGCAGCCCGATGACACAGCTCGCGGTTCTATTCTCGTAATAATCGATCATCGCCAGACCCGCTATCGCCATCGCTTCGTTTTCATCCAAAGCAACCGCGGTGCGAAACTCTTCGACCGACAGACGGAAATCTCCCGCCGCCAGTACCGCCGATCCGAGCAAAGCATGCGCGCGCGCGGAAATAGGATTCGTCGCCGCAACTCTCGCAGCGTGATCGAACGAATCTTGTAAGCGCCGCAGCTTCAGCAGAGCGTGGCTGAGCCCCAGTCGAGCCAGAGCGTCCTGGTCGTCTTTTGCCAGCACTTCGCGATAGAGTTTTTCGGCGCGCTCAAAGTCACCCGCGCGCAAAGCCTTCTGGGCACGGTTGCGCGCTTTCTCGTTGTCTGGTGAATGCGCCGCGACCACAGTCGCCAACGCCAGAAAGACGAACGCAGCGGCCAGGGAGCCGATCGCCGATCGGAAAGAAATCAAGCTGGAAAGTCTGGACCTCATCCGTTTGCTATTTCAGGACCTCTCCGGTCTTCATTGACCAAAGCACGAGATCGAGTTCATCAAAATCGATACCCACATCGCCGGCGAATTGCCGCATCCTGGCTTCGATTTCCAGATAGCGTTTGCGAGTGGTTGGTGGCTTCGGCGAATCGATCACGCCAAGCTCACCCAGGCACCGCACGACATGTTTATCCAGAATGCCATAGCCTTGGAAGCCAACATTGCGCAAAAAGTGGCTTGCCTCTTTGTAACCGAGGCCTTTTATTCGCGGCTCTGTCGCCAACCAGTCACGGCGCTCAAACGGATCGCGAAAGCCTTTCAGGCGTTCGCGCAAGCGCATCGAAAAAGAACCCTGCAAATAGTCACGCGTGATCACGACGTATCCCGGCCTGGCGTTGGGAAACCGATGCGCGCCTGCCGCCACCAACGCGCGGGTCATTGCTTGTTGTGGTCCCGTCGCCAGCAGCGGTCTTATCGCTTCGACCGAACGCAAACCCATCTTTGCTGATGCGCCCGCGGTGAAGATGCAATAGACCATCTCTTCCCACAGCCGCTGGTCCGAAGCTGTTCGCCACACGCGGCGAAACTCTCGCAGCCGTACCCGAATCTCCTTGCGCCGCGCCGCGTGCGCGACGCGCAAACTATCAATTGTTACCGGTTGCTGATCGCGTGGCACGGACTTCCTTCAACACATTGGATTCTAGGTGTGCGCTTGTTTGCCTGTCAACGAGGTTGCGTAAGCAAACATCTGTGTCCGCTCCTTTACTGAACTGAAGGAAAGCAAGTGCATCCTGGCACAAGCGGGCGGCATCAAAGCCCGGCCTTAGCAGACCGCGGAAAAGAAGCGGTCTTCTTTTTCATGGTATTATGCGAAGGCGCCCGCACGGCGGATGCGCGAGGCTTAACCATAGAGATGAAACAGTTGTTCCTAAAGTCGGCCAGAAGCTTCGCGTATCTACTCTTCGCGGCCACGGTTGCGTTTAGTCAACAGGCCCCTTCCACGACGACGCCGGTCGATTCCAATCGCGCGCCGGCCGCCGCGCCCACCGCATTCTCAGGCGCCAACGGATCAAATCTGCCGGGGGCTCAGGGACTGGCCCAGCCGCCTTACCTGACGCCGATCTACGGGTTGCAAGGTGTGCTGGCGGAAACACTCAATGGCAGCACGGTCGCGGCCCAATCAGTTGACGAAAAATTCAACCCGGCGTCTTCGATCAAATTAGCTACTACCCTGGTCGCACTGCAAACACTCGGACCAGAACACCGCTTTCTAACTGCTGTTTGGGCTGCCGGAACGATCGACAGGACAAACGGCACCCTGACAGGGGATTTGGTCGTCACCGGACGGGATCCTTCGTTTCGTTACGAACACGCGGTAATGCTTGCACGCGAGTTGAATGACCTGGGGATTCGCACAGTCAACGGCAACCTGATCGTGGCGCCGGGCTTTACGATGAACTTCGACTGGTCGGCGAGACATTCGGGCGATGAAATCCGCGAGACGTTTGACGCAGCGCGCCGGCCAGCGAACGCGACGCGAGCCTGGATTGACGAGCGCACTCTGGTGGGCGACAACGAAAGCCTGCGCAGCGTGCCGAGCATCGTGATAACCGGCGAGGTGCAAGTCGGCCCGGCCCCGCCGGGAGCGACACCACTTCTCACACACAAGTCGAGCAAGCTGGTTGACGTCCTGAAGGTGTTGCTTTGTTACTCGAATAATTTCATGGCCGAGCGAATCGGCGAGTCGCTCGGTGGCCCTCAAACTGTTAGCGCGGCGCTGGTAACCAGGCTCAAGCTCAGTTCCGACGAAGTGTTGATGTCTTCGACCAGCGGTCTTGGTGTCAACCGGGTAACGCCCCGCGTGATGATGAAGATTCTGCGTGCGCTGCGCGACGAATTGCGGAAGAACAGGCTTTCACTCTCAGACATTCTGCCGGTCGCTGGAATCGATCCCGGCACGCTGGAAGATCGATACACCGATCCGGCAGAACGCGGTAGCGTGATCGCCAAGACGGGAACTCTGATACGAACCGATGGCGGCGCCAGCTCGTTGGTTGGTCAGATGAAGACAAAGAGCGGAAGCATCGTGCTTTTCGTGATCCTCAATCAGCGCGGTAGTGTATTGCACTTTCGTCAAAATCAGGACGGCATCGTGGCCGCGATTCAAAACTCTCTCGGAGGGCCGGCGCCGTTTGAATATCGTCCCATCAGACTATCGATTCGTCTGGCTGATGCGGACACCGAAGCAGCAAAAGCTCGCGGCGAGTACGAACCGCGAAACCAGCAATAGTTACCAGCCAACTTCACGTCAACCGGTCAGACTGTCAGTCAAAAAGAACAGGTTGTCAGGGTCAGGTCGTCAGGGTGAACGAGCCTTCAGTCCTCTGTCACGAACCCTGACGCGAAATCGACCTTAAATCGAAGGTTTCAACACCACTCGGTTGGGATACGCCCTGGCACAAGCCGTGCAACGCGCGAAGTGGATCAGGATTTTAGATTCCTGGGCTGCAGACCGCGAGACGTGAGGCAACCTCCCAATCCGGGCTTTTCAAAAATGAGTTCAGCTGAAGCACACATAAATCTCTGCAACTCGCTGATGGCTGCCGACCGCATGTGGGAAGCGACCATCGATACTCTACCCGACGCCGTCTACATCTTCGGTCCTGACAAGCGACTGAAGAAAATCAACCGCGCCGGCGAATCCCTCGAACAGGCCGCGCGTTCGTTCCTCGCCGGACGTCGCTGCTGCGACATGCTTTGGGGGTTGGAGGACACGGGCTGCATGGTGGATCGTGCTATTGCGAGCGGCGCCGAAGTCGAGGTTGAGCTTCCCTCGGGGAACAAGGCCCAGCGGCCATTACTGGTGCGCGTGATCCCGCAGAACAAAGATCAGCAGGAAGCGTCCGCGACCGGTTGTATCGTGATCGTGCGCGACATTTCTGAGTTGCGCCAGGCGGAAGAAGAAGGTAGCAAGAACCGCGCGTTTCTCGCCAGTCTTGCCGATCTCGCGCCGGACGAGATTTACACGCTCGATACCGAAGGTCGCTTTACCTGGATGAACCAGCGGGCCGAGGTCGATAGTGGATTGACTCGCTCGGTCCTTTTGGGACAGGACTTCACCCTGATCGTTGCTGCCGAGTCGAAAGATGAAGCCGCGGCCGCCGTGCACTTTACCCTGGGTGGAGAAGAAAGACAATTCGAACTGCGGACGATTTGCACCGACGGTCGGGTGCGCTGCATGGACGCGCATACATCGCCTTTGTGGCACGACGGGAGCATCACCGGCGTGATGGTTTTCATGAGCGACATTACCGAGCGCAAGTTGGCCCAGGCACGCGCCGCGCGATCCGACAAGCTGCGCGCTTTGGGAGAGCTGGCAGCGGGAGTCGCGCATAACCTCAACAATTCTTTGACGGTGATTCAGGGCCGGGCGCAACTACTATTGATGCGCAGCAGTACCGCTGATGAAGGAAACAAGAAGAGTCTTGGAGTCATCACGCAAGCAGTGGGCGACTGTTCACAGACCTTACGGCGCTTGCTCGACTTCTCAAGACGCGAATCGACCCGGCACCCAATGCCGGTGGACTTGAGCGAACTGATCTCGTCCAGCATTGAAATTGCGCGGCCTAAATGGCAGGCCGAATCGACCAATCGAACCGGAACCATTGAAGTGCGCATCGACGCCTCAGCGCCGGCATTCACGCTCGGCGATTCGGCCGAGTTGCGCGAAGTGGTTCTGAACATGATCTTCAATGCAGTAGACGCCATGCCAGAGGGTGGAACGATTGAGGCGGGAACGCGCGTCGAAGGGAAGACCGCGCGCTTCTGGGTAGCCGATACGGGCGCGGGCATGCCGGCGGAAGTAATGGCGCGTATTTTCGAGCCTTTCTATACCACCAAAGGCGAACGCGGCACCGGTCTCGGGCTTTCGGCATCGCATGGCATAATCGAGAACCACGGCGGAGACATCAACGTCACCAGCGAGGCTGAGAAGGGAACTCGCTTCGAAGTCATTTTGCCGCTTCACGAATCAAGCTCGCCGGTGGTGACTGTTCCCCTGACGCAAACTAACGGAACAAAGTCGGCGCGGGTGCTGGTCGTCGAAGACGAAGAGAAAGTTCGCGTCCTTTTGAATGACGCTTTCCGGGCTGAGGGCCACGACGTTACCGAAGCAACCACGGGCGCGGAAGCCATTAAGCATTTGGACAACCGCGAATTCGATCTGATGGTTTGCGATCTCGGCCTGCCCGAGTTGAGCGGGCTGCACGTGGCGCGCTGGGTCAAAGAATTCCGGCCCAAGCTGCCCGTGATTATCGCCACCGGCTACGCGGAGATGATCGCCGAAGAGGACTACAAACGGGCCCGCATCGATGACGTCATCCGCAAGCCTTACGCGCTGGCCGATGTGCTGACAAGAGCGCAAGCGATTCTGGCGGCGCAATCCGAGAGCCGCGAAACTGTGTTGGTGTAGTTTCCCGAACATAAGACAGGTTCCCAACCCGAGTCACAGGCGAATATCAATAGCATCTTGACACTCCGCGCATCGCAGTGAATGATGAGCGGGTAGGTTCAAGTGTTCAGATCTTGAATCTCAAACTGTTTCAAATCTGAGATCTCAAATTTGAGATTTGAGATCTACTATTCGTCATTCATGCCTGACATTCTCCTGGTCGAAGACAAAGAAAGCCTGCGCCGCGTGCTGCGGCTGACTCTGGAGCACGCCGGCTACTCAGTCTCGGAAGCCGCCGACGCGCGCGAGGCGATCAACGAGATCGGCCGCGTTCCTCATAAGGTCGTGCTGACTGATCTGCGCATGCCGAACGGTTCGGGCCTGGACGTGCTGCGCGCAGCGCGGGCCGCCGATGGCGACGTTCCGGTGATCGTGATGACGGCGTACGGCTCGATTGATGAGGCGGTGCAGGCGATGAAAGACGGCGCGCACGATTTTCTACAGAAGCCGGTGGATTCGAATCATCTGCTGTTGTTGGTTGAGCGCGCCCTGGAACAATCGCGTCTGCGCACAGAAAACATTCTGCTGCGCGAAGAGTGGTCGAAGCGTTACGGTTTCCCGCGGATCATCGGCGAATCAGAGGCCATAAAACGGGTCGTGTCAGAAACTCAGCGCGTCGCGCAGACTGAGGCGACCGTGCTGTTGCTGGGCGAATCGGGAACTGGCAAAGAACTTTTCGCGCGCGCAGTTCACCATCTTTCCAATCGTCGCGATAAACCTTTCGTGGCCATCAACTGCGCGGCAATTCCGGAAACACTGATCGAAAATGAATTGTTCGGGCACGAGCGCGGCTCCTTCACCGGCGCGGGTGATCGCCGGCTGGGCAAGTTTGAACTCGCTTCCGGCGGGACGGTTTTCCTTGACGAAATCGGGGAATTACCGCTGGCTGTTCAGGGCAAGCTGCTGCGTGCCATCGAAGAGAAATCCATCGATCGCATCGGTGGCCGCGGACCGGTTCCGGTCGATCTTCGCGTCGTCGCAGCCACCAACAAAGACCTGCGCGGGGCGGTGGATAAGGGCGAGTTCCGCGGCGACCTTTTCTTTCGGCTGGCTGTTTTCCCGATCGACATTCCTCCTTTGCGCGAGCGCGGCGACGATGTTGTTTTGCTCGGACATCATTTCGCGGCGCAGATCGGAAACGAGTTGCACGGCCGCGAAGCGACGCTCAGTGAATCAAGCGTCACTGCGCTGCGCGTGCATCGCTGGCCGGGTAATGTTCGTGAACTCGAGAACGCGATTGAACGCGCCTGCATTCTGGCAGACGGCGCCAGTCTTGAACCGCGCGATTTGGGTTTCGGCCCGGAGGTGGCCCGCGATCCAAAAAGCTTAGGCTTTGATACTTCCGGAACGCTGGGCGAAGCAGCCGAACGGGCTGTGGCGCTTGTCGAACGACGAAAGATCGCCGATGCTCTGAGTGAGTATGACGGCAACAAAACACGTGCGGCCGAAGCCCTGGGAGTCAGTTACAAAACGCTCTTGACCAAGATCAAGGAGTACAGTCTCTAAAGCCAAGATGAATGACGAGCAGGACTCAGGTGACAAGTCTCAAGTAACGGGTGCCGACTCTCAGGGCCGCAGTTCGCAGGGCTCAACTCCCAATATTAATCAGAATGCGGAAGGCTTTAACGTCGGCGCAAATGCCGCCGAGATCGCCGGCGAAACGGTCACCGTAGTTGGCGAAGCAACCGGTCGGTTTCCACGGGCCCCGAGCGTCGAACGCAGTGAACGGGAAAGCACCGCAAAGCATGCGTTCATGGTTGGCGCAGGCATCCTCATCAGCCGGATCATCGGCGTGGTTCGTCAGCGGGTCTTTGCTCACTACCTGGGCACGTCGGACGCTGCCGGTGCATTCAGCGCGGCGTTTAGAATCCCAAATTTTCTACAGAACGTGTTTGGCGAAGGGGCGCTGTCTGCGTCCTTTATCCCCGTCTACGCCAACCTACTTGCCCGCGGTGACAAAAAAGAAGCCTCGCGCGTTGCGGATGCCGTGCTCACGCTCTTAGCGCTCGCGACCTCGGTGATCGTGCTTATCGGAGTTTTAACGACCCCACTCTTTGTCGGCCTCTTCGCGCATAGTTTTGATGATGCCACTCGCGCCTTGACGATTCAGCTGGTCAAGATTTTTTTCCCGGGCGCCGGCCTGTTGGTTCTGTCAGCGTGGTGCCTGGGAGTGCTCAACAGCCATCGTCGCTTCTTTCTGTCCTATACGGCGCCGGTAGTGTGGAACCTGGCGATAATAGTCACCCTGATTTGGTTTGGAAGGCGGGAGAACCAGTTTCATCTGGCGACGTTTACGGCCTGGGGTTCGGTGGTCGGAAGTGCGTTGCAATTTGCCATCCAACTGCCGACGGTCCTGAGGCTAATTCGACGACTTCGTCCAGTTCTGGATGTTGCCAGCGAAAACGTTCGTACGGTGCTGCGGAACTTCTTTCCAGTGTTCATGAGTCGTGGCGTGGTGCAAATCTCGGCTTTTGTAGATGCCATGTTGGCCGGGCTAATCAGCGCACAGGCCGTGGCCGCGCTGGCTTATGCGCAGAGTCTCTACACATTGCCGGTGAGCCTGTTTGGAATGTCGGTCTCCGCGGCTGAGCTCCCGGCAATGTCGAGCGAGCTCGGCACGAGTGAGGAGATCGCCGGTCAATTGCGTCGTCGACTGGACGCAGGGTTGAATCGAATCGCCTTTTTTATTGTGCCCTCGGCGATGGCCATGCTGGCGCTCGGCGATGTAATCACAGCAGTGCTTTATCAAACAGGCGAGTTCAACCGAGACGCGACCTATTATGTCTGGGGGATCCTGGCCGGCTCCACGATTGGTCTGCTCGCGTCGACGCTGGGGCGTCTCTACGCTTCGACTTACTACGCGCTGCACGACACTCGCACGCCTTTGCGCTACGCGGTCTTGCGCGTAGCGTTGGCCGCGCTGCTTGGCTATGTCTGCGCGATTCCGTTGCCGCGGTTGTTAGGTATCGATCCGAAATGGGGCGTGGCGGGTTTAACCGCATTCTCAGGAGTCGCCGGCTGGATCGAATTTGCTTTGCTGCGCCGGACGCTTAACCGGCGCATTGGACGTACCGGGTTGACGGCCGGCTATGTACTCAGGCTTTGGCTGGCCGCCGTGGTCGGAGCCCTCGTGGCGTGGGCGATTAAGCTCGCCATTGGAAGTCATCATCCAATAATCGTCGCGGTGCTGGTGCTGCTGCCTTACGGTCTTACTTATTTTGCTATCACGGCGGCGCTCAGCGTGCCTGAGGTGGATCCGATCGTCCGGCGCGTGCTGAGAATTGTTGGAATTCAAAAGCGTTAGGATTCAGTCGGTCTGCCGGCGCCCTGAGCAAGCTCAGGAGTTGGCCTTGATCTCATAACGATCGAGCTTGAGGTAAAGGCCGCGGCGGGTAAGGCCGAGCTCGCGGGCGGCGCGGGAAATGTTGCCCCTGTGCTTGCGCAACGCCTCGCTGATCATGCGGCGTTCGACTTCCGAGAGCGCATCGGCCAGCGTTACATTTTCCAACGGCACGATCTCTGAGTGGCCGGTGGTAGAAGTGCCCAGCACTGCCATGCTGGCCGGCGGCACGGCCGGCAGACCCATCCTCCGGAGTTCGGGCGAGAGCTGTTCAGGTGTTATTAGGGTACCGCTCTCCGCGCGCGCGACGATGCGCTGGATTTCATTGCAAAGCTGCCGCACATTGCCGGGCCAGTCAGCCACCATGAGAAGGTCGACCGCCTGAGGAGTGATCTGAATGTCGTGGCGGCCGAACTTTGCCGAATAATGATTAATGTAATAGTTCACGATGGTGGGTATCTCTGAGCGACGCTCTCTCAGCGGCGGAACGCGAAGTCTAATAACATTCAAACGGTAGTAGAGATCCTCCCGGAAGCGGCCCTGCGCGACCATCTCTTCAAGGTCCGAATTGGTTGCGGTAATGATGCGGACATCAACCTGGATCGGTTTACGCTCACCCAGCGCCTGTATCTCGCCTTCCTGCAAAAAGCGCAACAGCTTTGGCTGGACGTCGATTGGCAAGTCGCCAACCTCGTCAATGAAGAGGGTGCCGCCCTCGGCTGTGCGAATTACCCCCGGCGAGTCGGAAACGGCGCCGGTAAACGCCCCCCGACGATGGCCGAAAAGGTAACTTTCGGAGAGCTCTTTCGGCACAGCAGTACAGTTGAACGGCACGAAGATCTTCTGGCGCCGCGTTGAAAGCGCATGGATTGCCCGCGCCACGAGTTCCTTGCCTGTGCCCGATTCACCGGTCACCAGCACCGTCACATTCGACGATCGAATCTTGTGGACCTCTTCGACCAGCCGAGTCATTGCCGGGCTGGAATGGATGAATCCGGGCATCAGGCTGGCTCCGGCAACTCCGCCTCCCCCCTCCGCGCTTTGGCTCATCGGCGCGCGCGCGCGCAAAGCGCAAACGTCCATTCCGAGTTCAACGACGCGCAGCAAGGGATCAAGTGTAAGTCCTCCGGAAAGTTGGGCGCGGTCCCGTGGCGCAATCAAAAGTGTGGCCGGCAACGCATTGCTCGACCTGAGCGTAATGAGCGTGGCGTCGTGCTTTTTGGCAAACCGTTCGCGGGCCGCATCGTTGTCTACCGACGCTAATTCATCCGCCAGGTCCGCAGCCTGCTTGCTATCGCAACCGTGAGCGATGACTATTCGCTGTCTTTGCTCTTCATCGGGCTCGAAGACCACTACCAGCCGAGCCGAGGTCTCCTGCCGGATCACTGCCGCCAGTTCCCGCAGTAACAATGCCCGTGAAGCCACCGCCTCAGCCAATCGCAAAGTGACCAATTGAATGACGGCTTCATGTCGACGTTGTTGCTGCGGCGCGGTTTGATCGTGCGCCGCCAACGCAGCCTCGGCTGAAGCAAGATCGAGTCGCGCACCCAGTTCGCGAAAGATATTAACGGCCCTGGACAAATGCTCTGCGGCGCGTTCCGGCTGGGCCAGCACATAAGCGCGGCCCAGGTCATAATGCGCGCGGGCACTACGGTATCGGTCGCCGAGCAGATCGGAGATGGACACGCTGCGGCCGAAATGCTGCGCCGCCAGCGGCGCGTCGGACCGGGCCAGGGCCAGGAGTCCGTAAAGGCGTTGCGCTTCGCCCAAGAGCCCCATGTCGGCTACTGAATCTGAGGTTTGCTCGCCTACCTTCTGCAACTTTGCGGCACAGTGGTCCAGGTTGCCGCTGCGGAGGTCGTTTTCGGCCAGCAGCAGTTCCGATTCGCAAATAGCCTGACGGTCCCCGATCTCTTCCGCGACTTCGAGCGCCCGTTTCGCCGTTGCCAGGGACTCGATGCTCCGGTTCATTGCAATGCAGCAGCGGGCCAACGTGCGCAAGCTCTGACAGGCATACCACTTGTTGCCAATCTCAGTTGCCATCGTCAAGGCGCGTTCCAGATAGGTCTTGGCCTCGTCGAGATCGCCTCGGAGCATGCGCAACTGGCCCACCGAATCCAGAAACATCGACATACTGTCGCTTCGCTCGGACACTTCTGCACCGATAGCAACCGCCCGCTCGAGCGCTTCCTGGGCATGGTCCCACTGGCCGATGAGAATCAGGTTGTTCCCGAGGTTGTTATAGGCCTCGGCGGCGAGGATCTTGTGTTCAGTGCGCTCGTAATAGCCGATCGCCTTCTCGAGGTAACGAATGCCTTCCTGAGGACGTTTCAGGAACCAGAAAGTGCCGGCAATGTTCGAACAGATCTTGCCTAACAAGACCATCGCAGGGCGATCGCCGATCAGCTTCAGGGCCTGTTGAAAATTCTCCAGCGCCGATTCGTACTGGCCTTCGTTATTGTCGGCGAGTGCGATCCCGAAGTAAGCCTCTGCGAGGCCGCGCCAATCGCCAGTCTGCCGATAGCTCTCCAGCGCACGCTGCGAGTAATCGCGCGCGATGGGATATTCATGGATGCTCCGGTAGACTTTTGCCAGCGCCGCATAAATCGCGCCGCTCTGCTCGTCTGCCCCATGTTCGGGCACATCGCGTAGTGCCGACTTGATCAGTGCGATCGCTTTCGGATGGTCGCCGTTATAGTTGTAAGCAACTGCGATTTGCACCAGGAGCCGCGTGCTCAGAGTGGCGTCAAGCCTGGCGCGCGCTTCGGGCGCTTCATACATCGCCACGGCCTCAAGCGACTCGCGGTAATGACCTTGCATCTCCAGCACAGTGGAAAGCGCGCGACGGGTCCGCGCCAGGAGCGTGGGATCGTTTCGGGTTATGACTAGCAGAGGGGCAAGACGAGATTTCGCTTCACTCGAGAGACCCTGATCAAGGAGAGCGCTCACCGCTTCCAGTTCCCGCTCCTGCAATTCGGGCGAAGCTTTAGCGGCCCGCGACCTCAGCCTGGTGCGGGCATGTGCCAGATCGATGATGGCATTGTCAGAATACTGCCCGTCTTTGCCCAATGAGCCTGGTTCCTCCGATCCAAAGGAGATCAGCATGCGTCGTGACAAACCGCGGATTAACCGGACAATTCAGATCTCAATACAATCCGATTCCGCTTGATTTTTCACTTTGAAGATTCTACTCGGTCACTTAGGAAAGCGCGACGGCTCAGCGCCGCGCCCAGTAACCTGAAATCCCGACGAGGTGAAAATACCACACGTCGCGAAGACCGTCGATTAGGAGGTCGGGCGGGTTAGCAGGGAAAAGTACGAAGATTTTTAGAAGATTGCCGGAAATACAAATGAAGATGATGAAGGGTAGAGCGTCCGGACATTGCGCGAGGCGAGTACTAAACTAATTAATTAAGAAGCCGTTCGTAGCACGGTGTGAGTTCTTCGGCCTTTTCCTGAACCGGAGGCAAATCGCCAACCGCTAGTTTCAGGGGTGCAATGTTATTCAGGGAGCATGAAGGCTGTGTTGTCGCCGGAAAGGAGTGAGTCGCTAATTACGATACCGTCGCTAGTGACAATACCGTCGCTAGTGACAATACCGTCGCTGGTGACAATACCGTCGCTAATGACAATACCGTCGCTAATGACAATACCGTCGCTAATGACAATACCGTCAGCGAGGAGAACGCCATCACCGATCAGGACGCCGCTCGTCATGAGCACGACTCCATCGCTGATGGTGATACCGTTGCTGATCATGATGTTGTCGCTAACCAACACACCGCCGGAGAGCATTTTTGCGTCGCAGATCAGCACACCGTCACTAAGCAACACCCCATCGCTTAGCAGCACACCCAGGCCGTAGATTGCCTGGTACTTGGTGATCAGATCCGAGCCTTTGGCCCAGTCATATTTGAACAGCACTCCCTGCGACCATTTGAACGTGTGGCCGGCAATCGTGCTCTGCGGCGTCGGCGGCGCAGATGTAAGCAGGGGAGCGCCCACCCTGGTCTTTGACGACAAATCCGTTCGCACCAGCTTTGCCAGGCGTACGGCGCCTTCCAGGTTCAGTTCGCCTGCGCCCTGTTCGAACGTATTGAACTTCGCGAGCGATTGGGCCGTGTACATTAGGATCATCTTGACCATGTTGGGCGTCAGGCGGGGGTTAGCTTCCAACAGGACGGCGACGGCGCCGGCGACGATCGGAGCCGAAACCGAGGTACCGCTGAGGCGCATGTTGCCCCTGCCCACAACCAGGTCAGGATTGAGTTGAAGAAGCTTATTGTTGGGAGCGGCCGCACCGATGATCTTGTTGCCGGGAGCAACCAGGTCAGGCTTGATGAGATTGTCGTAGTGCTTGACGCCTCTGGAATCTTTCCAGAAGCTGCGGGTCGGTCCCCGCGAGCTGAACGTAGTGACCGTGTCGTCATTGCGCGCATCGCTGCCGAACGTGTTCGCGGCGCCAACCGTGATGGCCGACGGTTCGTTGCCTGGCGAATGGATGCGGCCATACACTTTCGGGTGCAGCGCGTCTTTCCCATCATTTCCCGCTGCGGCCACAACTACAATACCGGCATCGGCCAGGCGGCGTACGGCGCGGCAGAGCGGATCGTTCTTGTAAGAATCAACCGACGCCGTCCCCAGGCTCACATTGACGACGCGAATGTTGTAGGTGGTGCGATTGGCCATCACGGCGTCCAGCGCTTTGAGAAGTGCCGAAAGCGAGCCAGTCCCGCGCGAATTGAGTACGCGGAAATTGACGAGGTTCGCGCCCGTCGCGATACCGCCGTAGGAGCCGTGCTTCGAGGCGACCATGCTCGCCACGAAAGTTCCATGGCCGTACAAATCCTCAGTCGTGCCTTCGCCCGTAAAGTCCCTGCTGTAAACGATCCGGCCGGCGAGTGATCTGTGCTTGCTGGAAACACCTGAGTCGAGAATAGCAACCCCGATCGCACTACCGTCAAGGGCTGCGTTCCCGGGCTGAGCCAGCATTGCCTCATCGCCGGTTGTTTCTTCAACATGACCCAGGCCGTTGATTTGGCGGTCGAGCGACATGTAGTTGGTAGTGGCGCCATCGGCGATCTTTTCAATAGCGTTGGTGGGGATGTCCACCGCGAGCGTTCCAAACTGCGGCATCTGGGCTTCAACGTTGACGCCGTATTTGGAAAGCTGAGCCTGTAGTGCTTTGCTGTTCGTATCGTCGACTTGCAGAATCGCCTTGACGCGGGCCGGCGCATTGCGGCTATCGATCAACTCGCGCAGGTCGGCAGAAACCTTGTCGCCAACAAACTCTTCGGCATTCGTTTGCTTTGTGCTCTCTTCAGCTTGCTGAGACTTTGCGTCCGAGACTTCCTGCATCTCGACCCCGGCAAAAAGCGGGGCCAATGATTCGTCGCTGGTCACGTTTTCCTGGAACGCTATGTTGCTCGAAGCCCCGAGACACTGAACGTCGCCGTTCTTGATTGCATCGCGCAGAATCGCCGAGGCGGCACCATCAAACGCGCTGGACGGTCCCACTAGAGATTGAATTGGATCAATCAGCAGAATAAACTTCGAATCGGATTGGGCTATGTCTGAAAGGATTGCGGAAATGTTATTTACGAGGTCGCTGGCATTCTTCGAATCGTGGAACAAGGCTTCAAGGTTCACCTTGAACAAACGCTTGCCGTAAAGAGTTTCAGGCACATCACCTTTAACGATGCGGAGGGCCACCCCTGCGGTCACGAGGTCGCGTACGGCTTGTGAATCAGTAAGGACGACTGCGTTGTTCTTCTGGGCGCCGGAGAGTATTTCGATAGCGCGGTTGGTTTCCTCGCGCCGTTCGGTCAACGCGTCAAAGCGGCCTTGCTCTGCCGCGGCCGTAACGTCCCAGGCGTATTTACTCAGGGCGCTGTTGTTGGAAGCTTGTGGTTTCGCGGCATTCTGCGCTTTGGAGCTGTCGCTCACGACGATACCGGCCAGTAGTGACATGGCCATGCCCAGGGCGGTGAGCCATCGCCAACCTAACCGCGTCCGCACTCTTTTTGCTCTGGTCATTCGAACTCCAAACCACTTTGCCTCGGTCTTCAATCGCCGCACGCTATGGTGCTGGCGCTCTCTCTTTTACAATGACCGTGCCAAAGCCAGAATCATCGTTTTTCGGGTTGTTTTTGCTGATTTCAAAGGATTGGGGCGGTCTGGCGAAGGTCAGTCTGCAAGGTCAGTCAGTCAGGATGACAGAGGTCGGTCAGGAGCGGGTCGGGCAAGCCGTCGCGGCGCAGTCGAAGTATTTGTGGAGAATCCAGGGCATTGGGTTTTTAGTTGGTTATCCCGAAAAGACGGATAGGCTGGAGCAGCGGCAGGCGGCGGGGAAAACCCCTTGGCCGCTTTTTCGTTTGTCAGGCATGGTTCTGTGCCCGTGCGTTTTCCATCTCTTATTCAACTCTTAATTGACCCGCCCATAACGTTATCTTTATCATCGCCTTGTGCAACCTGTTATTTCGTCTGCGCAGATGCGCGAGATCGATCGAGTGACGACTGAGCGCAACGGCACTCCGTCACTGGTTCTGATGGAAAACGCCGCCGCAGCAACTGCGCGAGCCGTGGCCGAGCACGCGTGGCGTGGCGTGGCAGGCAAGTCGATTCTGGTGCTATGCGGGCGCGGAAACAACGGCGGCGATGGCGCGGCGACCGCGAGATTGCTCGCGCTCGCTGGCGCGAGAGTGGATGTTGTCTTGTTCAGTAGAATCGAAGATACCAGGGGAGATGCGCGAACAAATTTTGAGACGGCACAGAAGCTGGCATCCGATGCGAAGCTTCGGTTTTTCGAATGTGGCTCAGAAGATGAATGGAAGGCCCTGCGAACCAACGAGTTGACGAAGACCTGCGACGTAGTCGTTGATGCCTTATTCGGTACCGGGTTGACACGTCCCCTGGAAGGCGTCTACAGAGAAGCCGTCAGATATGTGCGCCAGCTCCGTGATGCCGCTGAAGAAGGTAACCGGACTGCTTCCTATATTATTTCGATCGACATTCCTTCGGGTCTTAATTCCGATTCCGCCCAACCAATTGGCGAAGCAGTGCCTGCGGACGTAACCGTTACGATGACGGCGCCCAAGCCTGCGAATGTTCTGCCTCCCGCCGCCGGCTACAACGGCGAATTGATCGTGGCGGATATTGGCTCGACGCTTGAAATAATTCAGGAGGCAAAGTCCAACCTCTTTGTGACAGAAGCTGCTGACGCCCGTCGCTGGTTAATTCAGACTCGCTACACGCGTGATTCTTACAAAAACACACATGGACACGTGCTGGTGCTCGCAGGCTCGCGTGGGTTTACCGGCGCCGCCGCCCTTTGCGGGAACGCGGCAATGCGTTCTGGCGCCGGCCTGGTGACGGTCGGGACGCCGGTGTCGGCCCAGCCTTTAGTGGCCGCTCAGGTGATGCCCGAAGTAATGACCGCAGCTCTGGCTGAAACGGACCGGGGCGCAGTTAGTGACGAAGCGGTCGAACACGTTCTAAGGTTGGCCGGGAGGGCTGCCGTAATCGCCGTTGGTCCGGGACTCTCTTCAGAAGACGAACGCACACGCAATTTCGTAACGGCCGTCGTCGAACGTCGCCAGACCGCGGTCGTAGTCGACGCGGATGGATTGAATTGCCTGGCGCCCTGGCCCGTCGGGTTGCGCGGCTCGCGCGATCTGCCCGTCATTCTAACGCCGCACCCGGGCGAGATGCTTCGATTGATGGGAGCGGACGACAAGTCGGCACTTAATGATCGCGTTGCCGCCGCGCGAGAGTTTGCTGTTGCTCACGAAGTAATCCTGGTCCTTAAAGGAACGCGCCAACTGATCGCTGCGCCTGACGGTCGCGTCTTCGTCAATCCCACTGGCAACGCTGGCCTCGGTACCGCCGGCGCCGGCGACACGTTGACGGGAATAGTCGCAGGGTTTCTGGCACAGGCTTACGGGACTTTGCAGCATGACGCCGACGCTCTTGAGTCGGTAATCGCCGCGCTCTACGTAAGCGGTCTGGCCGGCGACCTGACCGCGCAGGAAATTGGAATGCGGACGATGGTCGCTTCAGATATTCGAGAACATCTGGGCGCAGCGATTTGCGCGCTCGATCCCGACGGCGAGATACCAACGCATCGCAGTTACTAAGTTGCGTCGCGGACCATGACCCTAACCGGACAATCAGCGCTCACCGGGAAATTCGTTTCGGAAAGCGAACAAGAGACCTTCGACCTCGGCGTTCGTATCGGTGCCGAGCTTTCGGGTGGCGAGATCATTCTGCTCAACGGCCCGCTGGGCGCAGGAAAGACCGTGCTGGTGAAAGGCGTCGCGCACGCCCTCGGCCTGAATGAAGAAGACGTCACCAGTCCGTCGTTTACGCTGGTAAACCCCCACCATGGTCGTTTGCTTCTCTACCACATCGATCTCTATCGTCTGGAAGCAGGAGCGACCGCGGCGTATGCGGTCGATCTGGATGAAATTTTGATGGATGAAAATGCGGTCGTAATCGTCGAGTGGGCCGACCGCCTTGGGCACTACCCTTTACCCGCTAACGTCTGGCGCATTCTCATCGCCGGTGACGGCGAGGAACCGCGACGGATCTCGATCGCCTCGGCCTCTAATTGAGCGGACGTGGTACAATCGGCGCTCAAACAAGTTTGCAGTAGTTAGTTGCAGGAGAAATTAGAGATATGCCGTACCCAGAACATTTGATTGCGCCGATGCGCGAAGACTTAACGCGTCTCGGAGTCGAGGAATTGAGAACACCCGAGGCCGTAGACGAAACGGTACAGAATTCAAAAGGCACCGTGATGATTGTCGTGAATTCGGTTTGCGGTTGCGCCGCAGGCAAAGCGCGTCCAGGAATCGCGTTGGCCCTGGAGAATGAAGTGCGTCCCGACAAAATCGCGACCGTGTTTGCCGGCGGTGACATTGAGGCGACTGACAGAGCGCGCAGCTACTTTACCGGTTATCAACCGTCGTCACCTTCAATCGGAATTTTGAAAGACGGGAAGCTTGTCTACATGATGGAGCGCCATCAGATCGAGGGCAAAGGCCCCGAGCAGATTGCCGGCGAATTGCGGCAGGCGTTCAATCAGCATTGCGCACAGGTCGCGGTAGCTGGCTGAGACGAAGCCGCGCTTCGTAACTATTACTTTCAGAGAATAGACAGAAGGTTTGGGGCACGGCACGCCGTGCTCCTTTTCAATTAGCCTGCTTCTGCGATTGGCCCGTGCTTTCGACTTCGCTGATTTCTTTTTCTGCGTCTATTAGTCGTCTTTGAAGGCCCGCCGTAGGGACCTTCAGATTCCACTTCGCGATGCGCCGGTTGAGTTCGCTGACCTGTTCTCGAAATACAGCCAGCGCTTTCTCCCAACGGGTCCGGGCGGCGCGTTCGTGTCCGGTGCCGATAGCGTTTTGCCGGACCGTCCACACTCGAGACAACTGGTTTCGCGCAATCTCAAACTCAGAATCGATATCTTTTCGTTCTTCGATCCATGAAGGCGCGAAGCCTGCGTTTCGCAGCATGCGATACGCCAGACGCATCTCCGGATCTTCGAACGGGTTCTCAGAAGTGTCGATAGGCTTGCCTTTGCCGGGCAGGTCGTCAAACTCGCCCTGCTCCATGGCTTTGCGGATTTTCTGATCGATGAGCGATTCCCAATGCTTCATTAAGATTGATAACGCAAGTCCAGGTCGCTTTGTTCTCAATTTGAGTCACGATGGCCTGTTACTGGTTCTTGGCAAAGTCTTATCAGCCATGGACGATCCACGAAACCACACGAAACAACGCGAATCCGGTTAGTGAGACTTCGTGTGATTTCGTGGATCGTCTTTGCTTGGCTTGTGGCTCGATCGCAGAGAACGCACAGAGATTTTCCTGTGCTATGATCACTCCCCATGCCAACGCGTGTGTCCATTTCCCTCAACACTAGAGTCCTCGATCTGCCCGGGTCTGGAATCCCTCGCTTCGGTCAGGAAAGCGCGCGCAAACTGGCGCTCGCTTTGACGGAAGTTGCTCCGGAAAAAGACATCACCACGGTCACCATCGAAGACCTGCTCAACTATCTCCCCACCCGCTATGAAGATCGTTCCAGGCTCGCGCTGATTAGCGACCTCAAGGAGGGCACCGAAGCCTCGCTCGATCTCACCGTGCGAATCTCCGGTGGTTACCAGGTGCGCAATCGTCGCGCGCTGCAAAAGCGTCTGTTCATTTTCGAAATAAGCGCGACCGACCAACAACGCTCAGGCCGCCCGGTTGTGGTCTGGTGGTTTGTTTCCGGACCGCGGGCGCACGACATCCTGAAATACAACGCGAAACGATTTGTTCCCGGCGTGCGCTTCATTGCTTTTGGCACGTGGGAACGAGACACACGGCGCGGCACCTACTCGCTCAGATTGAACCGCCCCGACGAGCTGGAACTGGTCACAGGCCATGACGACGAAGAGGGAACTGAATCAGATCCGGCACTGGCGGCGATTCACGTCGGGCGTCGCGTCCCCATCTATCGCAAGTTGGGAGACTTTCGATCGAAGCGCCTGCGCGAGATTGTGCACGAAGTCCTGGCGCGTCTGCCCGACAGATCTTTCGAAGAAACACTGCCGCGTGATTTGCTGGAGCGGCGTAAGTTGATCGCGCGCGGCCCGGCAGTTCGCGAGGTTCATTTTCCGCCCAGTGAAGCTTCGCTCGATGAGTATGATCGAATGCGCAGCCCGGCGCACCAACGTCTGATCTTTGAAGAGTTGTTCTGGGTGGCGCTCGGCCTGGCGGTGAAGCGCGGCGAAAGAATGAAGGAGCGGAAGGGTGCGAGCATCAAGATCGATGACCGCATCAAGCAACGAATTGCCGGCGTCTTGCCATTCAAGCTCACCGAAGCCCAGCGCCGAGTGGTCAAAGAGATTTTCAAAGACCTGCGTTCCGACGCGCCAATGAACCGCCTGCTGCAAGGCGATGTCGGCAGCGGCAAAACGATCGTCGCCCTGATTGCCATGATGACGGCGATGGAGAACGACTATCAGACGGCGCTAATGGTGCCCACGGAAATTCTCGCCGAACAGCACGCGCGGAATATCAAACGCATCCTGGCGAAATCGCCTTACCGGGTCGAATTGCTCAGCGGATCGATGAAGACGGCGGACAAGAAGCGTTTGCATCAGGCGATTGCCGCAGGCGAAGTTCACGCCTGCATCGGCACGCACGCGCTGATTCAGGAAAACGTAGCGTTTAAGAATCTGGGCCTGGTCGTGATTGATGAGCAGCACCGCTTTGGCGTGATGCAGCGCGCCGAGTTGCGCGCGCGCGGGCTGAATCCTGATGTGCTGGTGATGACCGCGACGCCGATTCCGCGTTCACTGGCAATGACAGTCTATGGCGATCTCGACGTATCGATCATCGACGAGCTGCCGCCGGGAAGAACACCGATCAAGACACAGGTGTTTGGCGAAGAAGGTCGCCAGGAAGTCAAGAAGCTGATCGCGCAGGAAGTGCGTGCCGGCCGGCAGGTCTATGTCGTTTATCCGCTGGTCGAAGAATCAGAAAAGATGGACCTGCGCGATGCCACCCGCCGTTACGAATACTTGCGCGATCGGGTCTTCCCAAGGTTCTCAGTCGGACTGCTGCACGGCCGGATGAAGGCGGAAGAGAAAGAAGAGGTGATGCGCCAATTCATTTCCGGCGAGACCAAGATTCTGGTTTCGACCACAGTGATCGAAGTCGGCGTCGACGTGCCCAACGCCTCCGTGATGGTAGTCGAGCACGCCGAACGGTTTGGTCTGTCGCAGCTTCATCAATTGCGGGGCCGTGTCGGTCGTGGTGCGGAACAAAGCTTCTGTGTGTTGCTGGCTTCCGACAAACAGACCGAAGTCGCGCGCGAGCGTCTGGGGATTATGGAAGAAACGAACGACGGCTTTAAGATCGCGGAAAAAGATCTTGAGATTCGCGGCCCCGGCGAAGTCATGGGCACGCGCCAGGCAGGCCTGCCCGAATTCCGCGTCGCTGACCTTGTGCGCGACATGAACATTTTGCAGGACGCGCGCAAGGAAGCAGAGTTCTACATGAATCAGCGCAAGGCGTCGGCTGAGACTGAGAGGATGATCAAGCGCGTGCAGAGTGATGCGCGGATGAAACTGGTGGCGGTGGGTTAGTCTACCGTCGCCTCGGCTGGTGCAGCCCCTAGATTCGGCGCGTTCGAGTTTTCCCAGTCCGTCAATAGTTCTAAAACATCTTCTTTTGAGGACGATTTTTTCATAAGCCGGTATGCCAGGCCGTTCTTAGGAAGTAGCCATGAATCGTAAGTCAATGAATAGAGTCCTGGTTGTTCGATAATGGTCAGGTTCGCGGGATCCATGCCAAACGGCTCGACGTGAAGTGTGAAGTCTTCTTGGGGGTAATTAAAAATGATTCGATACCCCCGAGAAGGATACTTCATAACCTTGGAAAAAAACCTTTCGGTGCGTATGACGTATTCGGCAACTTGATGAACGTGAAGCTCGTCAATAGTTCCGAATCCTTCTAACGACAATTTGAAACCATACCTGGCAGAACACGGATCGAGTTTCTCATGCGGGTGTACCAAAATAATCTTGCCGCTCTCGTCCATGTCTGGGAATCCCTTCGGAGGGGTAAAACTCTTTCGCCATTTCTCTGGGACTGTCAGAGTGACTTGGTAATTTTTGAGATTTTCTACGATGTCACTGGTATCGATGCACCAGGAGACTTCCTCCGGAATGGTTGAGGACTCGGCCTCAACTTTCCGACACTTGTAACTGAGGTCCTCCTTCACACCGCAGCAATCCCCACCCTCCGAACGGTTAACGGTTAGCACAATAGTTGTATCTTCGCGAAAAGAACCTCCAATGTAGTGCTGAATCTTGGTCGTAAAGAACTCTAGAAAGCTGTGCGGATCGGAATTTTCGACCTTGTAGTAAGCCAGAAATACATCCTTCAGAAGTATCTTCAACTGATCTCTCTGAAGAGTGCGCAAGAATTCTCTTTTCTTGATCGTATTCGCCAACCGCTCTTCAAAATAATCCCGCCAGTTCTTGAACTCCACGATAATACCGACGATACCAAGTAGAAGTAGGGCTATGCCAGCATGTCCGGAAAATTGAAGAAGGACAATTGCATGATAAGTTGTTGGGTGGTACTTCTCGTCAAGCAGGATGGTCACAAGGATAGTGACAACGCCAAGAAACCCACTGGCGAGTCCCCAGATTAGGGATTTTGTCCCCCTGTCCAACCCAGAGGTTTCGCTTCCCTGCGTGGGAGGCGCATTCGATTTGCTCTCGTGAAATGTGGAAGAACCGTTCTTGGAAGACATACCTTCCTCCTTTTGGCGAGACTAGCCCAGCTAGGTTCGGTACTGCGCGGGAAGCTGAAGGCGAGCGAGCCAGTAATAATGAGAAAATACGTTAAGGCGCGGAAGTCATCGTCGACAAGCCTTCCGCTATTGACGATTTTGCCTGAGCCGGCACGAAGTTTTGAGGCTTTCACCGGCCCATTAACATTGTGGACGGGCCGCATATTACACCTGGTGACCCACGCAAGCAAGGGAATTTGCTACGTAAATCTCGCGATGATGTTTTGGAGTCGAATATGACGTGGTTCGGGTTGTAATCATAAGGGAATCTGGCTAGACTTACGCGTTGTTAGCGCACGTCGAGATCCGGAAGCCAATCGGCAAGAGTCGTATTCTGCTCGCCCCGAGGTTTTTCTAATTCACCGAATGCCGAACTTGAGGAGATTCAGCGCCCCCGCGACTGAGAGGCGCCGGCATGTATTTACGTACCGGTGACAATGTTGATGAATTAGGTATCTCGCGTTGGAAGAGAAGAAGAGCGTAGTTAATTAGAGAAGAAGAAGGGTTGCTTTAGAGTCATGGCTTTTATTGGAGAGGAGAGCAAGGTGGATCAGAATTTCAGAGAGAGATTTCGTAGACTTGCTCTAGTCGAGTTTGACGCGAATGAAGTTCTGCCTGCCGGCGTAGATCGGTCACACATTGATCATTTTCTCAAGGCGGCTGACGTAGCCGATGAAATCTTCTGGCGACAGGTGTCGCCTGAGGTTGACCGGGCATCACTTCTGGGAAAAGCCGGAGATGACGAAGAGTTGAGAGAGATCCTTCTCTTTAACTACGGGCCATATGATCGCCTCGACGGCGATGCTCCGCTTCTTCCTGTCGGGCCGAAGTTCGCGGGTTTGGGCTTCTATCCGAGGGGCCTGACTCGAGAAAAGTTGGGCACCTATCTCCGGTCTCATCCAGAGTGCAAGGCATTCTTCGAGTCTCCGTATACAGTAATCAGACGGGCAAATTCCCACCTGTCAGCCATCCCCTACCACGAGGCTTATGACGATAAAGTAAGGCAACTGAGCCATATTCTGGAATCTGCGAGCAAGACTGAGCCACATCCTCAATTCCGCCAGTACCTCTCTCAAAGGGCAAATGACCTTCTTATAGATGAGTATTACGAAAGCGACCGGCTGTGGGTCGGCCTTGACGATAATCCTCTTGATTTGGTTGTTGGCCCATACGAGGTTTACCAGGATCAGCTTATGGGCTTAAAGGCTGCCTATGAGGCTGCCGTGCTTTGGCGGGATTCCGAAGCATCAAATGCGATCCTGCACTTCAAAAGCGAGATTGCCGATCTGGCTACGGCTTTAAAGAATGAATTGGGTACACCGCTGCGGATCGAAAGCACTGGCGTCAAGCTGTCGGTCGCAAACCTCATTTATGCCGGCGGAGAGGCTCGTTCCGCAACTCCGGCAATCGCGTTCAACTTGCCCAACGACGAGCGAGTTGTTGAAGAAGTCGGGAGCCGGCAGGTCATTTTGAAGAACGTCCTTGAAGCCAAGTTCTATTCCGTTGCCTGGCCGATCCTGATCACCCTGCTTCAGGATCCGAAGGCTGATAAGAGTGCAGCTTTCCAAGCATTTTTTCACCACACACTGTTCCATGAGATTTCACATTCAGTAGGACCCCACAGAATCATCAAGGATGGTGAGGCGACGACAGTTAATCGCTCACTCAGAGAGTACTATTCAGTTTTGGAAGAGGCGAAAGCAGACACCCTGGCGGCCTGCTTCCTGCTATCTAAACACGATGACACCACCGCCTCAGTGCTTCTTGAAACCTACGTCGCGGGTTTCGTGCGTCCCATCAGGTTTGGCCTGACAAGCGCCCACGGAGGTGCGAACTGTATTCAATTCAACTTCCTGCTGCAGGAGAAAGCAATTTCAATCCACTCCAAGACCGGGAAGATTAGGATCGACCCCGCGCGTCTTCGTGTAGGTACTTTCCAGTTGGCAGCCACCATAGTCGGCATCCAAGAGCGGGGGGACTTTGAGGCGGCAAAGCATTTCGTGTCAACCTATCGCACCATGAATAACGAAATTGAGGGACTCATTACAAAAGTGACAGACATTCCAATCGACATTCGAATTCGATATAAGAAGCAGAGCTAAAAACTGCTCTCATCCCGAGCGTGCAATAAGTCCAGTTTAGAGGACTTAAGCTTTCATCCACACACCGGTTCAGGTTCAGCCTTCGGGTTTTGTTCCACAAACTGTCTCACCATGCGCATCATTGCCGGCAAATATCGCGGACGGAAAATCAAGAGTCCACCGTCGCTCGAAACGCGGCCGACCTCGGATCGTTTGCGCGAGACGTTGTTCAATATTCTCGCGCCGCGAATCAAAGGCGCGCGATTCCTTGATCTATGCGCGGGATCGGGCGCGGTTGGAATCGAAGCGCTGTCGCGGGGCGCGGTGCACGCAACGTTCGTAGATCAATCAAGGAGAATGTGTGGGTTGATTGCAGCGAACCTCGATGAGTTCTCGATTGATGAGGGGGAAAGCGAAGTGGTGTGCAGCGAGGCTTCGGCATTTTTGCGGCGGCTAATACAGAAAGAACCCGGTCGATTAGACGTCATCTTTTTCGATCCGCCATATGCAGCAGATTATGAAGTTGTGCTGGAATTGTTGGGCGATAAAGAAGGTGCGTTGTTAGCGGAAGGTGCGATTGTTGTCGTGGAGCATCATAAGAAGAGGGAACTGAACGAAGGGTTTGGCGAGTTGCATCGCTATCGAAGTCTCAAACAGGGTGATTCGTGCTTGAGTTTCTATGCGCGAAAAGCCGCGTAGCGGCGCAATGTTTATAGATACCGTGAGCCTGGAAGATGTCGCGAGCTCCGGAGGAGCGAAATGTTCTGTCGTCCATAAATGGGCTGGGGGTTTCAAAGTGCGTCGGGGTCTATAAACATTCCGTTCCTACGGAACTTAAACCGCAGACACTGACAACGACAGAGGTTGCGCAGAGAAATCGTCAGACGCTATCGTTACAACTAACAACTAACTACTGACAACTAATTACTGACAATGCTGGTACTCGGAATCGAAACCTCATGTGATGAAACGGCCGCGGCGATTGTGCGCGATGGCCGCGAGATTGTTTCATCCGTGATCGCTTCACAGATCGCTACGCACACACGGTTTGGCGGGGTAGTGCCGGAGCTCGCTTCACGCGAACACCTCGACAAAATTGTTCCGATCGTGGAAGAGGCATTCACCGGGGCCGAGACAACGAAGAACGAAGTTGATGGCATCGCGGTGACAATCGGTCCCGGCCTGATCGGTTCGCTGCTCGTCGGTGTTTCTTATGCGAAGGCAATGGCGTTCGCGCTAAGCAAACCCCTGGTCGGCGTTAATCACATCGAAGGCCACATCTATTCAGTCTGTTTTGAGAATCCGCCGGTCGAACATCCGGCGCTGGCGCTGATCGTTTCCGGCGGGCACACAAATCTTTTCTATGTGCCGGAGCCCGGCAAATACAAAGTCGTCAGTCGCACGCGTGACGACGCGGCCGGCGAGGCCTTCGACAAAGTTGCAAAAATGCTCGGGCTTGGTTATCCGGGCGGACCGATCATTGAAACGCTTGCCAGAGAAGGGAATCCCAAGGCGGTAAAGTTTGCGCTTCCGCGCATGGGCGACAATCGTCCCGATTTCAGCTTCAGCGGATTGAAGACCGCGGTAACGAAGTACGTGCGCGAGTCGGGCCTGCAACCAGTGCAGGACGGTGAAGAACCCTCGCAGGGAATCAAAGACCTGGCTGCCAGCTTTCAAAGCACCGTTGTGCGTTCACTCGTTACAACGATGGAACGGGTCGCCCTCGAGTACCCGCCCAGGACGCTAATTGTTGCTGGTGGCGTGGCGTGTAACGGCGCCTTGCGCGAAGCCTCGCGCCAGGCTGCTGTAAAGTTGGGAGTGCCGATCTATTTCCCTTCGCCGCATCTATCAACGGACAACGCGGCGATGATTGCGGCGGCGGGAACGGTGAAGCTGCAAGCCGGCGAACGAGCGGGCTGGGACTTGAACGCCGATGTGATGCTGCGCCTCCAGAACATCGAGGTCGAGGACGAAGAGTTGCGCAAGCGTGTGCGATATCGCTTGTGAACGGACTCAAGAAGATTTAGGAGTATTCAGATGTTATTTCTAAAAAAGACTGCCTTAGTTACACTCTCATCATTCATGTTTAGCGGCGGCGCGTTGGGATGTTATGCGCGGCAGCCCGCCAATTCGCAAACCGACACGCCGGCGCCGCCAGACGAAAAAGAGCAACCGAAGCAAGGCGAGCTGAAGGTCCTGGCGGAAGGCTCTCAATCCGCGATCACCGATTCGTTCGTCGCCATCGTGCGTGACGCCCAGACGTACGCGGCTTTGGTCAATCTCGACGGCAATCTTCCCAAGCTGGATGAAGAATTCTTCAAAACAAGATTAGTCGTGGCTGCGTTTTTAGGCGAGCGCAACACCGGCGGCTATAGCGTCGAGATTAATCGCGACGGCGTCGGCGGAATTCGCGTGTCGGAAAAGAAGCCGGGAAAAGACATGATGGTGACGCAGATGATTACCTCGCCATTCAAGATCGTGGCGGTAGAAGGCATCTCGAACTCACCTGTGAGGTTGACACTCGATGATGATGCCTGGCAGACGCGGATGACGCGCTTTCGCGTCACGACTGGAAAATTCACAATGGTGGGAGGCATCGCCGGCGCCCGCGAAGAGTTTAATCTTGGCGGCGCCATCGGCGTCTTACGTGCAGGCAACCTCGCCACTTTTCAGTTTCGCTTGATTGCTCCCGCGCCGACAAAACGGCGCGCCCTTACCGAGTATGCAACCGGCATAGTAAGCAGCGATAACAACATCCGTGTCAGTCGCATGAGTGCTGACTCACTCATCAATCCACCGAGTGCCGGTCTTCAGGCCGATGGTACGTTCAGTGATGGAGGGAAAAAGCTCTCGCTGAATCTAATATCGCGTCCGTCGATGATTGCCGACGGTTACTCAGGGCGGGGAAGTATCGAAGCTGCGGTCAATGGTTCTGCAAAAAACCCGTAGGTGTGAGGCGCGCAAGCTAACAGCCTGCGTTACATTTTGACGACCTCACCGACGCGAATCATTCCTTCACTCAGAATCTGCGCACGCAGGCCACCGCGATGAACCAGCCCCGGCAGGACTTTTTCATGCGAGAGTTTTTGCAGGTGTGAGCACGGCTCGCACAACCTCAAACCGCGTGCTTTCACCTCGCCAATCCAAAACTCCTTGCCTACCAGGTGATTCAAGGGTACGCCGCGAGTGACCACGTTGTCTCCATAAGCGTTTACTTCGATGCCGCGATTGCCTCATCAAAAATCTCGAGGGCCACATCCACATTCTCTTTCGTCAAGATCAGTGGCGGGGACCAGCGAATTGTGTTTAGGCCGGCTCCCAGCAAGATTACGCCGCGCTCGAAAGTGGCTATCTCCACGCGATCGCGCATTTCCGGATCGGGTGTTTTGCTCGTGCGATCTTTGACGAATTCGACGCCGATCATCATGCCCATGCCGCGCACGTCGCCGATGCAGTCGTGCTTGCTCATCAGTTTCTCCAGGCCGCGCTTCAGGTAACCCCCGACTTCGGCGCTGTTCCGAACCAGTTCGCGTTCGAGCAGTTCAATCGTCTTCAGCGCCGCGGCGATCGCCACGGGATTGCCGCCGAACGTCGAAGCATGCGCGCCGGGTTTCCAGTCCATTAATTTGGCCGGGGCAACGCACGCGCCAATCGGCAGGCCTGACGCAACGCCCTTCGCAATGCACACAATGTCAGCCAGAACTCCGTAATGTTCGCACGCGAACATCTTGCCGGTGCGTCCCATCCCGCTTTGAACTTCGTCAACAATCAGCAGGATGCCGTGCTCGTCACAGATGCGACGCAGACCCTGGAGGAACCCATCCGGAGCCGGCACATAACCACCTTCGCCCTGGACAGCCTCGACCACAATAGCCGCAACCTCTTCGGGAGGCGTAGTCGTCTTGAACAGACGATTTTCGATCCAGTTGAGCGCTCCCTGTGCTGCTCCACCCGTCCCGCAGTCTTCAGCACTGAACGGATTGCGATACTCATTCGGATACGGCACGTGCACCACGTCGAGCACCTGGCGTTTGAACCCAACGCGCTGCGCCACTTTCGACGAAGTTAACGAAAGCGATCCCAGTGTGCGGCCGTGAAAGCTGCCAAAGAAGGCAATGAACTTCTCGCGCCCCGTGGCGTGCATTGCGAGCTTCAAAGCGGTCTCGACCGCTTCGGTGCCGCTGTTGGCAAAGTGCGTGAGCGCCGGACGCGGAACGGGCGCGATCTCATCGAGCTTCCTCGCAAAATCCGGCATCTGCCGGTAGTAATAATCCGTCCCGCACATGTGAATCAGTCGGGCGGCTTGCTCCTGGATCGCGCGCACGACTTCGGGATGGCAATGACCGGTGGAACAGACCGCGACGCCGGCATTGCAGTCGAGAAAGATGTTGCCGTCAACGTCTTCGACCCAGACGCCTGCGGCGCGTTCGGCTACAAGTTTGAATGACGGACGCGGATACGACGGATTAACGAACTGCGCGTCAGCTTCGATGATGGCTCTGCCGTTCGGTCCCGGTAGTTCGGTCTTGATTTCGGGTTTTCTTGGTGCGATTGCGGTTGCCATGATCTCTTCTCCTTGATTGAAACACTCAGGCGCGACACTTTCCGGGCAGTGTCAGATCCAGCGAAGCGATGTTGACGAAAGACCGCTAGTCCGCGAAGAGGTCAGCGCGATTGTCGAGGGGGCGGAAATGTAAATCGTGGCGATTGAACATGACGCTTTAAGAAGTGAGCGAATGATAGCACCGGGTGGCATCGATTGCCAGACGAGTAGGCCTGATTCTAATTCAGTTAGAACGAGATTGAGGATTCAAATCGGTTCTCCAGGGAGAGGTTTTGCTTCTGGCTAAGTTGAATACCAGAGCACGGCGAAGAAGTGACAGACGGTCCCGGCAATCACGAACAGGTGCCAGGCGAAGTGAGCATAGCGCACGCGGTGCGCGGCATAGAAACCGACACCGCCCGTGTAGGCGATACCCCCCGCGAGTATCCAGGCCAGGCCCGACAGCGGGACCCGGTGCATAACCTCGGGCGCAGCGATCACTACCAGCCATCCCATAATCAAATAGAGAACGACCGATAACCAGGCGAATCGGTGGCCGAAAACCGCCTTCATGGTCAGACCGATAAAGGCAAGAGACCATACGAGGGCAAAAAGCGTCCAGCCCCAGGGGCCTCGCAATACGCCGAGCGTAAAGGGGGTGTAGGTTCCGGCGATCAGGAGGAAGATCGCGCTGTGATCAAGCATCCGAAAGATGCGCTTCGCCGTTCCGTGGGTCAGCGCATGGTAGAGAGTTGAGGAGAGATAAAGCAGCACCATCGACGCCGCAAAGACGCTGACGCCGACCATGTTCCACGCGGTGCCGTAACGAGTGGCGGCCATGATCAAGATCGGCGTGGCCACGATCGCCAACACCAGACCGACTCCATGGCTGATGCTGTTGGCAATCTCTTCGCCCGGCGTCGGCTGGCGATGCTCAGTGGCAAGTGCGTCGGTCATTGGTTGCATTCTACACGACTGGTCAAGCCTGGCGCAGCTTCGGTAGTGTTCAGAGTTCCTTTAGGTTGCTGATTACAGGCGCAAGCTAAAGCTTGAACTCTGAACCGGACTTCTACCTCAGCTTCCACTCAGTTGGCGCTCGATCGCACTTCTACTTTGTAAGCGTTGATTGTGAAGCGACAACCTGCCAGCGCCCATCTCGCTTGACGAAGGTGTCGGTGTCGCGCACGCGCTTATCTCGCCCCTTCTTACGATTGGTTCGAATTCGTGCTTTTGAATTTCTCGGTTAGATTGCATAGCGATAGGGTGACAGCTAGGAGAGCTGCGGGAAAAATCAGTTTCATCGTTTACCTCAGACGATCTATTAGTCCAGCTTGGTTCCGGGCTGTCTATTTCCGCTTTAAGATCTTCGCGGTGAACGAGCCCTTGATCGAGGTGTCGCCGGCGGTTAGATCGACGTCACCCGAGATCTCGTCGGCGGAAGCCGAAGTGACCTTCACCTCGCCCGTCAGAGTGCCTCGGTCGAGCCACACCTTGTTGTCGGCTCCGCCCTTGCGCGAGACGATGCCGACGGTTTCAACCTTCATGAATTTGTCCGCTTTGGCTGAATAGGTGCCGGCTTTCGGTGGAGACTTGTCGTTGGTGCCTTCGTCGCCGATCAGGTTGAACGTCACGCGGATCTGATCGTCGTCGGTAAGCGGCTTGTCCAAGGTCATAGCAAAGGTAGTCGCGTCCAAATCGTAGTTCGCAGCATAAACATAGTAGCCCGATGCCGCGGTTATCTTGTTGTTTATGTCGGTGAAGGTCTTGGTTACGGCAAACGAATGGCTCGATTTGACGGCCACATCCTTTTCTCCGGTGGCGGGTGATTTCACGTGCAGACTGTTACTACCGGCGCTCTTGCAGCCTGACAACAAAGACGCAGACAGCAGTGCGACCAGGCACAGGGTCAAGGCAATCCGTCGATTGGAAGTCTTTTCAGGATTCTTAGTTCGGGGCATATTTTCATCTCCTCAAGAATTGTGAACTGCTGAAATTAAGGGTAAATCCCGCGAGTCGCACCAGCGCGGCTCGCGAAGCGGTATGCTTTTACGGGAAAACGAGAGGAGAGTCAATGCCTGCTCTGCCATTAGAGTACGATGGCTCTTCAGCTCAAGCAAGGTAAGGCTCTCTTTTGGGGCGCGTGTTTTACTGGTCGCTTTATCTAGCTTTTACGGGCGGATAGGGCCAACGGCGTTTCGGTACTGGTTTCGTTCTCCATCACCCAGGTATGATCCCATATATTGATATTCGCTTCATATTGATCTCTCAAATCGCTATGCGGAATTTCTCTTTCAATCTCCAGGTGGGGGTTTTCCAGAATGTGAGGGTTCAAGTATCTGATGTCAAATTCAGGCATGACAATGCTATTTGCTTTATAGCGATCCACTAATTCGTAATAGAGATTCTCACTAAATATTTGAAATCTAGCGTCTTTTGGTCTCTTCGTTGTGAAAAATGTCCGTTTCTTCTTCGAAGGCACAACGACTTCTTCATACTTTACCCTTTTTGGATTCCGCTTCGCCCTATCCTTTTCAGATCTGTCAATATCAAATCCGTTTACCCTGTTCAAGAGATTGACTCCGGCGAAGGAGAATTTCATCAAGGGTGATAACAGAAATACTTCGTCACTGATTTCTATCATCCTCTCTTTTATCTCGACATGCCCCTCTCCTCTCGCAACTGGGTAATAGTCCCTTTGTCCGTCTTTCTCAGTATGCCTTGCCATATAGTTGCCGGTGATAAACCCAATCACTTCTACCTTCATGTCATCACGCTTCCAGCCGCTCAACAACTCCTTCAAACGAAATAACCACTTCCTGGCCTCATCACCAGTGATAGCGGCGTAAACAGATAAGGGCTTTCCGGGTACAAGAAAACAATCTATGATGAGTTCAGAATAATCATCATTGGGGTCGTCCTTTCCATTCTTCATTAGATACTGCATGCCGGGTATATTATTTGTCACAACACAAATCCGGCTTTGCCATAGGTCTCTAGTTGTCTTCTGATGAAGTCTTTTTGTGATCTCTTGAAAGACTGGATACATAGTTGTTCCTGAATCGATTAATAAACAGTACTGTGTAGATTCGTTTCCGCGTAGATACTCTTCGACTTTATTGACCGCCTCCTTTGCAATCCTCCGCTTCTCGTAGAAAAAGTGTCCAATCCGCTTGCCATAAACGGATGCTCTGTAGGTGACGCCAGTTTCATCCATGAATCTGTCTAACCAAGAAGGATTATCAATGAGCTGCTGTGCGATGCTCTCTGAAATTCCAGCTGTGATCTTAGCTGCCTGATTCAGTAAGGCCGTTTTACTGTCGAATTCATTCTGTATTACCTTCAGGCGCTGATCAGCTATCGCTTTGTCTATGTTGGCTTGCTGAATTTTGATCCGTTGGACTCTGTATGTTCCGTAGATGACCAGCAAACCAGCGATGACTGCAACACCTGTTGCAATATAGTGAAAAGTGGTCCACTCCATTTCTTTCGACCTACCTTTTTGGATAGCATGTATGGTACCACAAAGACTCCGAGTTATTGCAAAGGCGCCAACGCGGCGGGAATGGGGCGCAGGCCGAAGACCCAAACGTTGCTGTCCAGCAACCATCGTTCAAGCGGGGTAGTCATGCTCGGCAATCTCTTCGCGGATGCGGTGAAGTTCCGCCCAGAGTTGTTCGGTCGGAATGTTTAGTCGATCTTCGCAAGCAAGGCGTGCCCGAAACTTCTCAGCGAGATCGTGCAGGCCTCTCTGAAAATCTAGCTGCGCAATCTTATCCAGTAGTGCTCGCTGCTCGGACGGTTCAAGCGACGTGATCACGTTCGCGAGATCGTCAATGGAATGCATGATAACCTCTAGCCTTGTGGCTCATGGTAATCGTGCCGTGGTTGCCTTCGAAACTCGTCTCTTATTCAGGCAGGCTCGATCGAGTAAGCGGCTCGTCGCGTTCAAGGATTCTGGGGATACTGACGTATCGGCCAGCCTTCGGAACTGAAGTCCAAATACGGCCCCTTGTACCCAATGGCGCAAAAAATAAGATGGTAGAAAAGCACTTCGTTTTGCTGGACTAGCTTTATGAACTCCTCATGCGCAATTGCTGAAGCTTGATATGAATGGGCGCTTGCATTGCGAAGCTTCTGCCAGGCTTTATTTTGCTCCGGAGTAATCGCTCGTCTCGTTACAAGCTCCCGCATTCTGTCTCCAGTGCGGGGGTTGAGTATCTGTTGGACTGATCCAATGATCCTATTCTTGATCTTCTGTTCGCCATTCCAGTTCTGGAGCAACGAAAGTGCCGCCTCAACGGCCTTCTTATCCGGTTGGGAAAGGTTACCTAGCTTGGAGAATTCACCCGCGACAATACTCTCGATAGCTACGGTGAGCGTTAGAGCCTTGGCATCGAGAAACGTGCTCGCGCTGGCTTCGTAGGCTGCGTTAAGCTGACCCCACAACGGATGCTGCGGCTGCTCGCTGTCGATTATATGTCTTAGAAAGCTGGCAAAGAGTCGGCGATGATGTGAGGTCGTAAGCTTATTGGTTTTGGCATCAATAATCCGTTGTGGAGGCAGCGGCGCCATTAGCCGCGATGTCATTCCTCGCAATGGCTGGGCTTGGAGTACCGTGGTTGTTTTCCGAGCAGCGCGTTTTTGCAGTATTGTCCATGGAATAGGCTTTCCCAAGACGAACTGAAACGCTTCAATGATGCGCGTTTCGAGATTGGCCGGAAGCTTATTCTTTGCGTAACGGACATTGATTGTTAGACCATCTGGCGCTTCCTCGACCACCAGAAAGTCAAGTCCTGAGCACCTGAATTTCCAAGCAGTGAATGACCTCGAAACTGCTCTTTGTTGTCCGCGGGCCGTCGACTGCCGCCTTATTGTCGTTTCATTCTTTGGGATTTCGATGTGAGCAAACACTTTGAAAGCGATACTGCTCCCAATAACTCTTATGTGACGGGGTATCCGGCCTTCGCAGGATAAGAAAGACAGATATCCTTCTATGATGTTCTTACCCCGCGCCGTCTGATTGAAGTTGGGAAGAAGTTGATGACTGTGCCACTCTCTTCCTTTGGAATCTTGCGCGACCAAATCGTAGAAAGCGCAATCGGGAACAATCGTCCCAGACCTCAACGCGTTCCAAGCGCTCGCATCAAAATTGCGCTGTCGAGTCGAATAAAGCCTTACGGTGAATCCACGGTCAGCATTTTGCCTGATTAGGCCTGCACCGGAGAACAGAGCGGCATTAGGCTTAGACCGACCCTTCAGACTCATGTTTGGGCAGTCGATCTCCCAAGTTCCTTGTTTCAAACTTTCCGTCTCCCGATCTGAAAGATTGGAAGAGCGATTGAAACTGACGTGAAAACTGCGTTGCATGTCCCTATTCTTATGGTCAACACTCCCCGGCGTCATGAGATCTTTTCGCAGCCTCGCATGATGTTACGAGACTCAAAGCGGATAGCGGAGCCTTATCGAAAATGTGACGGAGGTAGGCGGACTCATCTCGCTTCATAAACGATTCGCAGGTCCCGTTTGATTTGCTCGCGCAGGTAAGGGCTGATCGCGGCTTCGGTAAGCAAATCTACTTTCCTACCAAGCGCGGCTGACATTTTCCTCTCCACCGACACCAGAGCGAGCAGGCTCTTACGCTTTGAAAACTCAACCAGAAGATCTATGTCACTGTCATCGTTGGCTTCGCCACGAGCTGTCGATCCAAACACCTCGAGCTTCGCGACTGTCGTTTTCGCGGCAGATATCTACAAGAGCGTTTGTGTCAAAAAGGACGGCGGACATGGGTTGATATTAAGGCTGAATCATTTTTGGGAGCAAGGTGTCCGGGCGTAGTGTCTTCAATTCCCAGCTCTTCTCTGCGCAACCTCTGCGGCCTCTGCGGCTGGGCGGTGAACTTTTCGCGGCCAGGATTCACCACAGAGACGCAGAGAACGCAGAGTTGTCGCAGGTCCTTACGGTTTGTCGGGTGTATTCACCTTGACGTCCTTAATCTCAGTCGAGAAGCGGATGTAGTTGCTAAAGGTTGAAAGTGTCTCCCTTTGGGAGTGTATAGACCGGGGAGAAGGGTTGGGGAAGAGGGGCGTAGCTTGGGCGCACGGCAAACCCGGCGTGCCGGGTCACGGTTTGGTGGGCGAACCCATCTTGTAGTCCTTGACCTCCGTGGAAAAGTGGATGAAGTCACTGTAGGTCCACATAGTATCGTAGGATATGTGATCGAACAGTTTGGGATAGTCTAATCCGTTGATTCGGACCAGGCGCGGTAACCAGATTCCTTCGTGCAGGCGCATCATTTCAGCGTGGACGGCTGGAGGCTCTGTGGACGACGCCGTCAGAGTTTGAGTTGCGGGGGCGCGCGGCCAGCCCACGAGCCGCGTCACGATGCGATCGATAGCGTCTATCCAAATTTCGCCAGTAAGTTGGGCTATGTATTTTTCGTTGATGTCGAATTGGGCATCCGGGCGCGGTGCAAAGCGAAAAATCAGAGCCTCGCGCCCCTCGTTCTGTTCTCGCCTTAACAGTGTCAAATCGCATGTTCCCAGAAAATCATCTATCGAGAGCCTGGCGCCCCCGCGCCGGATTCCGAAAGCTGCTCGGTTGATAGCGTTACGAGTGTACATACCGAGCGGAAGCATGCCCTTGGCGCTGTCTAAATCTGCCGTTGGCGCCGGAGCGTCAGCGCGCGCGATCTTGTCCTCTTCCTTTTCCAAGCGCCCACCCGTCTTCAGTCGCTCCTTTTCCAATTCCTCCGGCGGCACAGGCACGCCGTTGCGACTGGTCACCAGCAGGATGCCTCTCGTGTGCATGCCGCTTTTCAAAGTCGGAATAAAAACCTCGTAGGTAGTCGTCTCGTCTTTTATCTCTCCCTTTTTGTTTTTCTCACGCTGCCGGGTATTCATTACGTAGGTGTAATCAATCAGCATGTCACCGGCGCCCTTACAGATTGCTTCCTTGATCAGGGCTGGTATGTCGACCGGACCTTCGAGGGAAGCAGGAACGATTGTCTGGCAGGCTTCGGGAATTTCAGTCGCGCGCTTAGCCACATCGACCCGCATTTGTTGCGCCGCGATTGGAGCCGAGGACAACAACGCCAGGAGCGTGAGCCCGCAAAGATTATATGAAGAGTTCAGTAACATTAATGTTCCCCTGTCTTGCGTCGGAGCATGAGCTCGGTGGGCAAAGTATAGCTTCACCGCCGCGGCGCCACATAACTCCGCCTGGCTTTGACGACCAACTTGCCCTGTGATTTCTGCAGCGGCTCTGCCAGGTCGATCTTCAACTTGCGAGTGGCGCCGTCGCGCTTCTTGTTTGAAGAGACAAACGCCAGATTGTAGCGACTGCGCAGATGATCCATCAGAGTCTGGAACGTCCTGTTAAGATTCTCCGGCTTGTCCTTAAGCAACTCGCCTCCGGTCTCATTCGCCAGAGTTTGAATGTCCAGGTAAGCGGCGCCTTGGAGACGGCCTATTCGCGTCGCCCAGATCATGATGCCGTTCTCCATCCCCTGTTCGGCAGTTTTTGGAATGATCCCGCACACGACGCTGCCCGATTCATAGATCGCCCGCGCCGCGGCTTTTCCTGAAGGCGCGCCGGCGCAATCAAAGTTGCGCGTCACACCCGTAATGGCGATGACCACGCGGCGCCCGACCGGGTTGCCCGCCTTACTCATGTAATCGGCGGCGTCAAAGAACAGCGTGTTCAGACAGTGGTCCGCCTGTTCATCATGCCCCGGAATACGATCAAGCGCGTCTTCGATCAAAGAGCGATTGCGGGTGAAGCCCTGGAGCAGGCGCGTCGTGTCGTGATAGGTTATCACGGCCACTTCATCGGACGGCTTAAGACGCGAGATAGCGTCACTCGCAGCGCGGTGCACCTCGGCGCTGAACGGATCGAGGCAGCCACCTCGATCGATTAGCAGCAGGACGGACAGCGGCAGACTGTCCTGGCTAAAATGGGTAATCTCCTGCTTCGTTCCGTCTTCGAGGAGCGCAAAATCTTCTTTCTTCAATCCGCCCACGACGCGCGCCGTGTTCTTCTGTAGCACCAACGCGTCGACTGTGACCAGATCGACATCAACCTTGACGATTTCCTCTCCGGCAGGTGCGGGCGCCTTGCGCGCATTATCGGAATCTGTCTGGGTGGACGTGGCCCCGTTCACTCGTCGTTCCCGGGACTGGCAAGTGACCCGGAACGGAAGGGAAAAGAAGACCAGCGACAGCAGAACTGCAAAGGATATCAAGAGGAGAAACAGCAGATTCGGGTTTCGATGTTTCATAAGCTCTCTCCATGATTGAAGTGGGGCAATGACAGTGGCAGACAGCGTGGACTTCTTGCTGCCTTCTGCTTTACCCCGTGAGATACAGCTTTCAAGCTGTGCTGAAGTACCAAAGGACTTATCTCACGGGGTGAACTGCCTACTTCTTTAAGAGGGGAGAGTGCTTTTGTTTCCGAAATGATCTACGCAGCGCATTCTACGCCGGTTACAGCGAATGATACCGAATTCAAAGTATGACCGAAAGCCCTTGTCTGGGGAAGAGACGTTCGAGGCCCGGAAAGCGTTAACATTGGTGACCACCGACATTCTACGGCGCCGAATCTGGTGACGCTACAACTTCTTCCTGACCAACCTGGCTGGTCAGTTCGTCAAAAAACCTTAGTCTAAGAACCCTATGTGCTTTCACGGTTCTTGGTTTTGGACGTTTTGATTCTTCGGGGGATCTCAGTGCCGGGTTCCATATCTCTACCAATCCATGTTTTTTGTAACGAACGCTGGCACGGACACCGTCAGGAATGGTAGTTAATTCGTTTAGTTCGCAGCGGCTTTTATCTTCCATTTGGACTTTGCATCTGCTGAGCAGCACTCCCGAAAAAGTGTCTGGCTGATCTCTTACTGTGAACTTCAGTTGAAGTACTCCCTCGTCGGGGTCGTAATAGGTCACGGTTCCCCATGTGCTTTCGCTGAAAGCATCATCGAGCCTGAGTAGTTCACCGATAAAGATAATTACCATAGCTGAAGCGACGCCAATCGCGACCCACGCACGAGAGCGATCCGGAGCCTTTGCCCATCCAAGACCGGCATAGACGATTGGAAAGAACCAGGCTCCTAATACCGATCCATAAATCAATGCCAGACCCCGGTCGTGTTTCATTAGAAAGATGGGGATTCCCATCAAACGCCGCTCGGGCTTTGGTCTTTCGAGGAACTGGCCGGCCGACTTTTTCTTCGACGGTTCTAAGTTCGGGTTTAAGTCCAGCCCCGCGCGATATTCGAGATGATTTGCTCGTCCGCCCAAAGCATTATAAAGCTCGCTGTTTCGTTGATCGTAGAAGGTTATTCCCAGCGTGGCGAGAAACCCAAGCACTGATACCAACAAAACGAGCGCGTATTGACTTGGCTTCAAGTCTTCGGGACCGGCCATTTTCGACAATGCAAAGATCGCAACTCCGCCAAGCGGCGGCACCAGCGCCAGCAACTTGAATCGAATATCTGCCAACATCCTGAAGTTCTCATTGACCTGGTCGTACTCCATTTGAATCTTGGGATCGGTGCCCTCGGGTGTGGGATGGACAATCGATCTGAAAAGCTCTTCCAAAGTTTGCATTTAAGGTCTCTCCAGAAACAATTCACAGCGAGTAGTCAAACCCATGTCTTTCGTGACAATGGTCGCCTACCGAAACATTTCTTTCCGAGGGTAGTGAGCACGCGTGAGTATACCAGCGCGGGCGGAGTGCTGCGAGGGGAATTCGGAAGAAATCGATTTAGATTGGCCGGCGCGATATGAACTGCCACCGTCTCCTAAGCGGATGTGCTGCTGTATTGAAGATGACTTTGTCGAAGTCGAGCGTCTCGGCCGGAGCAAACAAGAGACGTAAAGTCTCAACGAAGAGAAAACTTTGCATTGAGTTGGCAAGATCGAACCAGGCGCGGGAAGTGTTAACGGCGGATATTCATCTTTTGGGTGATGCCTTCGGAGTGCCCCGCGGTCGTCCTGAGCCGAACCGAACAGTTGGCGGCGCCCACTTGATCGCGTCGCCCACAATGCCTTTCTTTTCGCTGACGATCTCCAATTCCTGTGGAGTAACTGCGATTAGCAAGTACCCCTTCTCGCGGTCCGGATAGAAAACCTTCCATTCATCTTTCCATCGTCTGGCTTTCTCTTGTGGATCGTTAGAGAGGCGTGCGACGCCGGAGATGCTGACGTAAGCCGCGCCTTCCCGATCAAAGTAGTAGAGAGTGACGCGATTGTTCCGGCGAATCTCGGCGACTTTGCGGCTCTTGGGATTCGTGCCGAACCAAACGAGCATATGCTCATCGGGTGGAAACGGATCCATGGTCCGCGCGTGCGCACGGCCTTTTGAGTCCAGCGTGATCAGGGCGCAGTAACGCGCCGCCCCCATAATCTCGCGGGCCGTCGCGATTAGTGTGTCCCGCGACAATCGTTGCGGTTGCTGCCCGAAAACGCCGGGCGTTACCAAGGTTGTGCAAAGCAGTAGAGTGCCGGCGAAGATCTTCAGTTTGATGTTTATGAATTTCATGAATACCCGGTCCTGTTTGCACTAAATGGCTTTGCTCTGCGGAGGGGGCGTAGAGGGCCTTGAGCCAAGAGCCTATCCCGGACCGGTGCGACGCCCTCACTAAGTCGCCGTCGAAGCCTGGGCTCGCACTCGTGCCGAGTTCTCTTGAAGCGAATGCGCGACGGGTTCCTCTTCAAACGAAATCCGAATCGTTTCTTTCGGCGGCGGTTGTGGCCACAAGGGAAGCCGGCGGCCGATGAAGTGCTCCCTGACCCGAGATCGAAAGTAGAGTTCGTGCTCCCACTCGACTTCGGCCATTTCCAGGAGACAGTCGATCAGATCCGCGCGGTCGCAATCGCGCGCATGCCGCGCCGCCGTCTCGTACTCTCGAATGTTCCTGCTCTCCAGCCTTCCTGCGCCGTACATCGGAGCCAGCCACCCCGAGACATGGCACAGCAAACCCAGTGCGCGACCAATGATCGTGGCGCGCAATTCGCGCCATCTGTCTGGCGCGGCGGCGAGGCTTGAGAGCATCTCACCGACCAGTTTGCGATGACGCCATTCATCCTCTTCGATGCTTCGGATCGACGCCCTTTCATTCTCGTCCCGGACCGAATGCCAATGGCCGCGATAGGCGTAAGCGGCTGCCAGCTCGCCTGAATACGCGAGCTGAAGAAGAAGGATCAGCTTTCGGCGGCTGTCGTTCATGGTACTTCTTACGACCGCGAGTTGCGGTCACCCGCGACAAACTTCTCTATCCTAACTCCCTCTCCCTTTGGGAGAGGGTTGGGGAGAGGGCTTGAGCATAGTGCCACCCAGCTACGGCCCCTCTTCCCCGGCCCTTCTCCCAGGGGGTGAGAAGGGAGGATACAGCACCATCACCCTCGCCAATCTCTCCGAATTGGGTGCGCTTCAGTATTGAAGACAACTTTATCAAGATCGAGCGTCTTTGGTGGAGCGAACAAGAGATAGAAATATTTGAACGTCTCAGCGAAGAGAAAGCTCTGCATCGAGTCTGCTTTCTCTTTCGTCACGACGCTCTTCAGCGCCGCGTAGCCTTCATCGGTCCGGCAATGTTTGACGAAATCCTCGAACATCATCCGGCCCATCTGCTGATAGTGATTGGGGTCGAGCTGCTTTGAAGATTGCGGACGAGACGTCCGCGCTCCCAGTTTTGCGTAGTGGTAAAGATAATAAGTCGATTCGACTATCTCAGGTCGCAAAGGATAACCCGGCGAAACGACTCCCATTGTTTGATAGTTGATCTCTTCCGGCTCGATGCCATGCTTCATCCACATCTTGTAAGAAGACTCCTGAAGCAGACTGGCCCGATTCAGATCGCCTGACAGCGCCAGGACGGCCGGGAAGAACGCGTCCAATGCCCCGTACGTCGTCGCGGTTCTCTTGCCGGTGTTCATGTCGCTGTGCCCGTACCAAAGCTCAGGCTTCATTCTGCCTTTAGTCTCATCACGTAGATATTGATTAATAGCCGCAACGCTGTCGGTCCACATTTTCCGGCAATCCTGATCTTCGAACAGGATCGAGCACTTCAAAAGATATTCGTAATAACTATCGATCGCCCCGCTGATGTGGCTGTCCATGTCGGTCCACTGGCCGGTCTCGATGTTGATCCATGTTCCGACGAGCCCGATGGGTGAACGGCGCTTGAAGGTTTCCACCAAAGCGCGCTTCGCTTTGTCAAAGAAAACTGGCTTGTGTGTAAGTTTGCTGAGCGTCCCAAACTCAATCAGCAGAGTCCCGGTTTCCGCCGGGTTGCTTACGTTGCCGCGTACTTTTCCGGTCTTGAGATTGACGTAGCGATACGGCATTCCCGTCGGTGAATCAAACACCGGCAGCAGGCGGTTCCCCAAATCTTCGGCCAGGTTCAGGAGTCGCTTATCGCCGGTAAGTTGATAACTGGAGAGCAAACCACCAAGCAGGCGGATCGTGATCTCAAAGTTCTGAACGTAGATGTCTTTGTCGAACGAAAGATTCCTGGCGATGTATTCGCGCGTGGTGTTTGCTTCGTCTTTCAAGCCCATCAGGATCATCGTGTCGAGCGCGTCCACAGGCGTCATCAACAATGGCTCGGCATACCAATCGTGATAACTCTTGCTGAGCGGCTTTAGATCGTCATGTCCCCAGGCGTATTTCTGGTAGCCGTTCCACGCATGCAGAAACTCGGAACGGACCTGGGCGGCGAGTTGGGGCCTGCTCAGTTTCTGTTGCGAGGCAACAGTTGTGCAGATGCAGAGGATTAGAAAAAGAGCTACTAGTCTTGACATGAAGCCCGAGTCCACTAGCTTGCTGAAAAAAGGCGAAATCGGCCACGGAGGCACAGAGTCACAGAGAAAAGGAGAGCAGAATTAAATCAGACATGCCACGAAACCTTGCCTCAAATTCGATGTCATCATTCTCTGTGTCTCCGTGTCTCTGTGGCTAACCAGTTGTTCAGTACCTTGCGTTGACTGGTTGGGCCAACGGGGCGCGGCTTCGCGTGCAGAAAAGCCTCGACATCCCAGGCCTCTTGATCGGTCAACAACCCTCCCGCCATCAGAGGCATGTTCCAGCGCACGAAGGCGGCCAGAAACTGTGGATCGGAAAACATGCCGGCGGCCTGATTGAACGAGCGCGGGCCCCACAACGCGGGACGAAAGTAGGTGTTGCTTTCATACCGGCCCTGGCCATCGAGCCGATGACAGACGGCGCACTTTTGCACGAAGATCTGCTGACCATTCATTGCGTCTCCGGTTGAGTTGGAAATCGGCGGATAACCGTGCGCCACGGTATTACAGAGCGCGAGCGCGGCTGACTGTTCATCCAGCCATTGCATGTAAGTCGTGAACGCATTCATGTCGGCGTTAGTGTCACAGTTACCCTTGTTTCCCTTACTGGCCGGCGTGCAGAGTTCGTTCCCGTTCAGGCTGTTCGTGAAGCAATGGTTGATGCGCGCCTGGAGTTGTGGCTTGGTGGGATACTCAGACTTCAAATCAACCCACCAGGCGGCGTCGCTATTGCCGCCTGCGCTCAAGTGACAACTCGCGCAATGCAGTTTTGCTTTCGGGACGTTTTTGGGCAGCAACTCGTACGTATTAGTCGCTAAGGCGTAACCGCGCTTGATCGCAATCCAGTTCAGCCGGTCGAAGGTTGTAACCGGGTTTGCCGGCGGTGGAATGATCTTGCAACTGAGCAGTTTCGGCTGCGCATTGTTGAGCGTGAAACTGAAGTCAGACGAGACAAAACTGTTTGGATTAACCGTGCGCGCCGTCACATGACAACCCATGCAACTCGAGGTGGGCTGCACAAATGATTCCATCGTGGTGTTACCCAGGGCCGGCAACAGGACGGAAAAAACTGTGGAGGGTTTCGTGCCGGTCGTCGGCATGGGCCATTGGGTATTGATCAGTTCGTAGTTTTGGAAAACGCTGCGCGCCGTGCTCAAGGCCTTTTGCACGTTCTGGTTGAGCAGGCGGATATTGTCAACGGCCTTTTGCGGCTCATTGCAATTGGGATCAACCGAGGGAATGGGAATGCTGCGAACGATCTGATTAGGCGTGCCTCGCTGTGTCTGCTGATTCGGCGGACACGACTTACAACTCGGATTATTAAACGAGAGAGACCCCTTCGCGGCATCGCCTGGAACGTTGTTAACCTGTTCGAAGGTGGACCAGATCCATTGCGGCGAACTCGGCGTCTTCTGGGTAATATGAAATCCAACCAGCCCCATGCGCTGCTTACGGCAATTTGCGAGCGTCCCATTCCTTTGCTTGTCACAGACACAAGCGGTCACGGTATGAAATGACGACTCCTCGTCAGGGGTCACTTCGCGCCAGGCCGCTTTGATCAGCATCCCGCCGTCAGGGAACGAGACTGAAGGCGCGACCGTTTGCGTGTGCGCATCATAAAGCTGGTTCGCGACGATGTAATCGAACATCACTTTGTTGAGCCGAATCTCGTAGCGTACAACGTGACCTTTTTGATCAGTCAACGCAGCCGGCAGAGTTCCGTTCGAAGCAGCCGCTTGCACCGTCGAGTCAACCACGTCGTTGATCTTCTGCGTGCGAAAGAAAACTTTCGCGGCTCCGCCCGCGCCACACGATCCGGGCAACTCTTCCGGCGCATTCCACGGCAGAGGCGCCTTGCCATTCTCGCGATAGACTTCGTATTCCTCTTTCCACGTTTCCCAAACTCTCGGGCCGGCGTCGCCGATCTCCTTGCCGGGATCGGGCTCGCCGCGGGCGCCCGCGAGCGCGGGCCAATTGAGACTAATGAACTCCTGCCAGGAAAAAATATCGGCTGAGCGTTGCGTCGTGTTGAAGTTAAGCGACGCCGAAGGCGAGGAAATGTCGGACGGCAAGTAACAACTCAGCTGCAGATTCTGGACCGGGCCACATGTCCTGCCGGTCAATGGAATATTCGCTGACGGATTGTTGCACTGGGTTTGCATGGCGCTCGACAGCGCCTTGCCGGGAGCCGGACTGTCCAACCCAGCGGAGCGCACCGCTGAATAAACCGTCACGACCCCGGCAACGGCGAGCAGCGTGCCCAAGCACAGCATCAACCTTTTGTTCATGAGGGTGCTCCTAAACAGCGCGAAGTCTAGCATGACTCACGTAGAGCTGAATAACATGCATCGTGCGCGAACCGTTGCAATACCGCCCGCAGCCTCACTTCACTCAACGCGAATGCAAATCTGCGTGGCCGGGAAGGCGGTTCCGTTTAGCCCGGCTTTGATCCATACCATGACCGTGTTAATGCCTGGCTTTTTCGAAAGATCTACCGGGACACGAAACCTCCCTGAGCTATCTATCTCGACGCTGCCTTTGCTACCGTCAGGATAAGAATAGCGATAGGGTAGTCGCGGCCAAAGTCGCTGATTAGCTTCGGACATCCCATACGAGCGCGGTTCACGCAGCCATTCGATCGCCGGCGGGGATGGCAACGGCTCGTAACATATCTCGATCCCGTTCAATACATGGTTTTGGTAAATCATCTTTCCGCTTATCAGCAGCCTGGTTTTTGTCTTCGCCTGGCGCGGGACGGGTTCCATCTCGACATATCTCGACAGATAAAGCTCGTCGAGCCTGACCCGGCGACCTTGCATAGCGATGCCAAATCCGACATGCGTGTGCCGGGGGAAAAGAATGGTCTTACGGTGGCCGTCGTTTGGCGGCGCCTCATCGATCATTGACTGGTGCATTTCATACAGATCCTTCAGCACACCCACGCGGGTTACTGACTGGATGCTTTCGGCAGACGAAACATTCTCCTGAAGCGCGTCAGTTCCGCCGGCGAACGAGTAGCGATGATAGGGCTTGCGTCCATCGCTGCCCCAGTGACTGAGAAACTCTCCCGTGATCATGTCATGGGCGTGGTCGTTCGCAACCTTGCCCGCGAGATCGTCCATCTGAAGAAGACTCAAACCAGCGCGCGTGCGTTCGGCGTTAACTTGTGTGAGCAGTTGTTCTCGGGCCGTCGGGATGTCGCCATCGCTGAACTGTCCGCACTCGATCGGAGTCTGACCGCGAGCAATCGCGCGCAGCCCAATTGCCAAAGGAGCTAACGGCGCGGCCCCCTTAAGGAATGTGCGACGGTCGGTGATTATTGACATCTGTTTTTGATCTTTGATCTTTGATCTTAGACCTTAGACCTTAGACCTTAGACCTTAGATCTTAGATCTTGGATTCTTGTTTGCGGGGGTGCGCCAGTCTTTCGTTTATTGACGCGCTCGATCGTTTGTGTAAAGGCCAAAGCTCTAAGATCTAAGATCAAAGTTCGTCTCTTTCATCTCAGTAATCACAATCTCTGAAGTGAGTGTTTTGTGAACCGGACACTTGTGCGAGATCTCCTGCAAGCGTATCCGCTGCTCCTCGCTTAGGTTTCCCTCGAAAGTTACCGCACGCTCGATCCGGTGCACGAATCCTTCCGTGGTGTGCGTGCATTCCTGGCAATCGGCCGCGTGAATGCGATTCTGCCGGAGGCGAACGATTACCCGGTCGAGGGGCCAGCCTTTTCTTCTGGCGTAAAGCGTAACCGTCATGGAAATGCAACTCCCGAGGGCCGCGAGCAGCAGGGTATAGGGATCGGGTCCCGCGTCTTCGCCGCCGGCTGCCGACGGTTCGTCGGTAACCAGCGTGTGGTCATCGCCATATCGAACTTCGTTCCTCAAGTTTGAGAGAGATGTGACTATCACGTCGCTCATTTCAAAACCTCCATATTGATTAGCCACAGAGACACGGAGACACAGAGAAAGATGAAATCAAAAACAGAAGGCAAGTCTATTAGCATTTCTGACAAATTCTGATCTGCCTTTTCTCTGTGACTCCGTGCCTCCGTGGCCGCTTTCGCGCTTGCCCGAGTAAAAGTAAGAGACATTCTGCTCCATCTGGCCGCTTGCAGTCATCTCTTTTGAACCGCTAAACTCCTCTCGCTCCAATCACGCAGATCATTTTTGCGAATCGATTTTTCGATCGCTTCGAGGCTATTAATGAAGATTCACGAATATCAGGGCAAGGAACTACTGAAACAGTTTGGCGTGCCGGTGCCGCGCGGCATCGTGGCGCGTACGGCCGACGAGGCGTATCAGGCGGCGAAAGACCTGGCGTGCGAGCCGGTCGTGGTTAAGGCCCAAATTCACGCCGGCGGCCGAGGCAAGGGCGGCGGCGTGAAGTTAGCCAGGACTGCGGACGAAGCCCGCGAGATCGCCAGGCAGATGCTGGGCATGAAACTGATCACGCACCAGACCGGGCCCGAGGGCAGGGAAGTTCGCGTCCTGCTGGTTGAAGAAGGATTGCCCATCGACAAAGAGTTCTACCTCGGCATCGTTCTGGATCGCGCCAGCGGCCGGCCGGTTTTTATGGCGTCGGCGGCCGGTGGGATGGACATCGAAGAAGTTGCCGCGAAGACTCCTGAACAGATCTTCAAAGAGACAATCGATCCGGCCGTCGGGTTTCGTCCGTTCCAGGCGCGCAAGCTGGCGTTTGCTCTCGGGCTGCCGAGCGATCTGATCGGAACAGCCGCAAAGTTCATGCAATCGCTCTACACCGCCTATGAGGCGATGGATGCCTCGCTGTTAGAGATCAATCCGTTTCTATTGACTAAGGACAGACGACTGATCGCCCTGGATGCGAAGGTGAACTTTGACGACAACGCTCTGTTTCGCCATCCGGACTTCAGCGATCTGCGCGACCTCAATGAAGAGGAGCCGCTGGAGATTGAAGCCTCGAAGTTTGATCTCAACTACATAAAGCTCGACGGCAACATCGCCTGCATGGTCAACGGTGCGGGTCTGGCAATGGCCACCATGGACATAATCAAACTGGCGGGCGGCGAGCCGGCAAACTTTCTCGACGTGGGCGGCGGCGCCTCACAGGAACGCGTCGAAGCCGGGTTCCGCATCCTGCTCGCCGATCCAAACGTGCGCGCGGTGCTGATCAATATCTTCGGCGGGATCGTCCGCTGTGACATGGTCGCGCGCGGTGTGGTGGGCGCGGCGAAAAACCTGGGCGTGAAAGTCCCGGTCGTCGTTCGTCTGGAAGGAACTAATGTCGAAGAAGGCCAACGCGTGATTCGCGAATCGGGATTGGGATTCACGGTGGCAAACGGTATGAAAGACGCAGCCCAGAAGGTTGTGGCGCTGGCGGGTTGAGAGGAGATCCGTTTTCATCGCTCATTTAATATTTTCCATAATTTTCCATCTGTCATCTGCTTAACTCCCTCTCCCCCTGAGAGAGGGTTGGGGAGAGGGCTTATGGGTTCGCCGTCATCAACCCCTCTTCCCCAGCCCTTCTCCCAGAGGGAGAATGGAAGAATGAAAACTTTCAAATGAGAAATGGAAAATGATTTCATCCTTCTTCAAATGGCTGGTTCTCATCTGTCGCTTCGGCCTGGCGGGGCTTTTTCTTTTTACTGCCGGCGCCAAGCTGGCCGTCCTAACGAAGTTCGCGGGTAATGTTGCCGAGCTGCTCTTCTCGGCTTCGATCGACTATGAACGTTGGCGTTGGCCGGTGACGATTGGCGTTATCGCGGCGGAAGTAATTGTGGCGGGCTTGTTGATTGTTCCGCGCACGGTCCGGCTGGGCGCGGTTCTGGCGGCGTTAATGCTAATGGGTTTTAGCGGCTTCGCGCTCTACTATGTTTACGTTCTGCACGGCGAGGCGCTTGAGTGCGGCTGCTTTGGCGGAATCATCGCCAGCCAGTTGGGGGTAACGACGGCGCTGAGGAATCTCGCGCTGCTCCTTCCGGCCATAATCGTCTTCTTCGGCATGCGGCGGAAGAAGCAACCACAAAAAGGCACAGAAAGCACAGAAGAGATTTCAGCCTGACCTGACTTTCTAATCACTCCAGGTTGCTGAGAAAAGCGAAATCGGCCACAGAGTCACAGAGTCACAGAGAAAAGACAGATCAGAATTGATCAGGAATTCCAATAGACCCGACCTCTCTTTGATTTCATCTTTCTCTCCGGTCTCCGTGTCTCTGTGGCTAACCGGATTTTTCTATCGTCTTTTCATCCTCGCGATTTCATACCTGGTATTCTCAATGCGCTCCTGCGCGTCCGGGTGATCAGAGAAAAGGCTGCCCAGCAAGTCTGAATTCCGCTCTTCAATGCGCAGCAGTTTCTGAAACATCGTGACCATTCCCTGCGCATCGAATCCGGCTGCGGGCATTGCCCGGACTCCGAGGAAATCCGCTTCGCGTTCCTCGTCACGAGTGTGAATCGTCAGCAGTCCTGCGCCTACGATCCGGCCCAGCGTCACTCCGAGATCGCGGGCAATGCTGCCGGCGACTCCGGTGAGTTCACCGAGGGACTTCGCGATCTCATCGTATTCCTGCGATTGTTTGAGCGTCTTCAAACTGTGGCGCGCGACGACGTGGCCGACTTCATGAGCGAGCACCGAGGCGAGCTCGTTATCGTTGGCCAATTTGAGCAGCGCCGTGGTGACGTAAACGTGGCCGCCGGGGAGCGAGAAACCGTTAATCTCACGACTCTGAATCACGTGAAACTTATAGAGCAGATTTGGACGCCGGCTGGCACGCACGCAGCTTTGACCAATTCGTTCCACCCGGTCGAGTCCAACGTTTGTCAGGTTGAATTTCCTGGTGACTTCGCGATGAAGCTGCGTGCCCAGCTTGATCTCTTCCCGCTCATTCAACAGACCGGCGTTCGAATAGCGGGCGTTGCGAAAGTCTAAATAAGGATCGCCGTATTGGACCAGAGCGGTTTCAGTCCGCAGGGCAGCCGCAGAAGTCAGCCGAGATGATGCGACGCCTGGCGCCGCCGTCGCGCAAAGAACTAAGGAGATGATTAGTCCGAAACTGTTGAAGGGAAACTTGAATCGATTCATCTGATGTTTTCCTGAGACCTTTCCGTCTGAATGATAAGCGAGTAGCTCTCGTCTGGAAAGTCCTGACGGGCTGCTGAAGAACTGATTAGCCACAGAGACACAGAGACGCAGAGAGAGATGAAATCAATAGAGGTCGAGTCTATCGGTTTTTCTGATCAACTCTGATCTGCCTTTTCTTTGTGACTCTGTGACTCTGTGTCTCTGTGGCTGACTTAGCGTTTCAGCAACCTGATAATGCCGGTAGTGTAAAACCATGATGGAGAGGCCGAGCGAATTCCGGTACTTTTCCCGGGCTGAGTGATCATATAACATCGTCAAATGTCATCAATTTCATTCTGGGGCGCAGCGGGCACGGTAACCGGCTCGAAATATCTAATCGAGGCTGACCGCGCGAGCGTGCTTGTCGACTGCGGCTTGTTCCAGGGTTTGAAGGAACTACGTGAACGTAACTGGCAGGAACCCCCGTTCAACGCGGCGTCCGTCGACGCAGTCATTCTCACTCACGCTCACATTGATCACACCGGTTATCTGCCGCGCTTTGTTCGTCATGGCTTTCGTGGGCCGGTTTATTGCTCGCGCGGAACTGCCGACTTACTCAAGATCCTTCTGCCGGACTCGGCCCGCCTACAGGAAGAAGAAGCTGACTATCGCAACCGGCACAAGATCACCAAACATCTGCCCGCGCTGCCGCTTTACACGGAAGAGGACGCACGGGAAGCAATCAAGCTGTTTCAGGTCGTCAAGAATACTGGTGAGCCTTTTCAAGTCGTGAGGGGGATCCACGCCGAGTTTCGAATTGCCGGTCACATTCTTGGTTCCAGTCACGTTCTGGTGCAGGTCGAGGGCGCAGGCGAAGACGGTCAGGGTCGCACTGTTCTTTTTTCCGGCGACCTCGGTAAATACGATCAGCCGATTATTATGGATCCGGCCGCGCCGCCTGCTTGTGATTACCTCGTGGTCGAATCCACCTACGGCAATAGGTTGCACGACATTGAGGAGCCGAAAGACGCCCTCGAGCGGATTATCAAAAATGCCGCGGCGCACAACAGCGCAGTCCTGATACCCGCTTTTGCGGTGGGCCGGGCGCAGGAAATTGTCTATTTGATCCGGGAACTCGAAAACGAAAAGCGAATTCCCATCATCCCGGTGTCGGTGGACTCGCCCATGGCCGCCGCCGCGACGCAGGCCTATGCGCGCCGAACGGAAGAACATGATGAGGACTACACGGATGCGCTCAAGACCAACCCGACGCCGTTGCGGACGCATTCAATGATGGCTGCCACAACCAGGGAAGAGTCGAAGCGGCTTAACGAAGCGGAAGGCGCGCGCGTGATTATTTCCGCGTCGGGGATGATGAATGGCGGCCGCGTACTTCATCATGCGCTCAGACTGTTGCCCGACGAGAACGCCATCGTAGTCTTTGTCGGTTATCAGGCCGCGGGAACCCTTGGCCGGCGCGTCGCCGATGGTGAAGAGCGGGTCAAGGTCCTGGGGCAATGGATTCCGGTCCGCTGCCGGACGGAAAAGATTGGCGGCTTCTCCGCGCATGCCGATTGGAAAGAAGTCGTTCGTTGGTTGGAAGACATGCCGTCACCGCCGCGCAAGGTTTTCATTACGCACGGTGAGCCGGATGCCGCCGACGCCATGGCCGGACACATTCGCGATCGATTCGGTTGGCAAGTCGAGGTGCCGCAGTACGGCGAGAAGTTTGAGCTGGCATGACGGGTCAGTACCGGGAGCGGTAGCGACCGGGTCTCAATCCACGCGACGGTCGAGTTTGCCGTTACAACAACCCGGTCGCTACCGCTCCCGGTACTGACTCCGCCATGGCCACCGTCGTTGTCCCTGTACGCACCAATTGTTATACTCCGCCATTCGTTCGTTCACTACGTCATCTTAGGGAAAAGCATTTTGAGTGTTCTAGTCGACAAAAGCACACGTCTGGTCGTGCAGGGCATCACCGGCAAAGAGGGTACGTTCCACACCCGTCAGATGGTTGAGTATGGAACCAATATCGTTGGTGGAGTGACGCCGGGCAAAGGTGGCACGACGCACGAAGGCATTCCCGTGTTCAATACCGTCGCCGATGCGGTCAAACAAGCCGGCGCCAATGCGTCGGTGATCTATGTGCCGCCGGCCTTTGCCGCGGATGCGATCATGGAAGCTGCGGATGCCGGGGTTCCGGTCGTCGTCTGCATCACTGAAGGCATTCCGGCGCTGGACATGGTGAAGGTCAAAGAATACTTGTCCGACAAGCAGACTCGGCTGATCGGCCCGAACTGTCCGGGAATTATCTCACCGGGCAAATGCAAGATAGGTATCATGCCCGGCCACATACATCGCGAAGGACGTGTCGGTGTCGTCTCTCGTTCGGGGACACTGACCTACGAAGCGGTGGGTCAACTGACTTCGTTAGGGCTTGGTCAATCATCAGCTATCGGAATTGGCGGCGACCCGATTGTCGGGACCACGCATGTTGATGCACTCAGGCTGTTTCAGGCAGACAGTGAGACGGATGGCATCGTGATGATCGGCGAGATTGGCGGGACCGCCGAAGAAGAAGCCGCCGCGTTCGCGAAACAAAATGTCACCAAGCCGATCGTCGCCTTCATCGCCGGACAGACCGCACCGCCGGGACGTCGCATGGGCCACGCCGGAGCAATCATCGCCGGCGGGAAGGGAACTGCCGCGGAGAAGATGGCGGCGCTGACGGCGGCGGGAATTCATGTGGTGAACTCGCCGGCTGATATTGGATCGGCGATGAAAGAAGCGCTCGCGTGACCTTGCAATGACCATCGAGTCTTAGGCTGTTTCAGCATCCGAAACATCAATGAAGACCTGTCCTTCTTGTCGTAGAGCTTACGAAGACGAGTCGCTGGTGTTTTGTCTCGACGACGGCGCGAGACTGGTGCGAGACCGTGCATTGGATTCCGATGCTACATGGAATCTGCCAACTCCGGGACCAACTGTTGCCAGTCCACGCCCAACGGCTCCACCAGTTCAGTCGACCATTACGTCTCGACCAGAACAGTTTCAGATGGCGCCGCCGCCAGTCGGCGGTGACGGCATGCGAGGCGAATCGCGAAGAGGCCCGTGGCCGTGGGTGTTTGCGATTGTCCTGGTTCTCGGGGCTTCTGGTGTTCTGATAGCGTGGCTCATGACGCGCAGCCCGGCCGACGACATTAGCAGCAAGTATCCGGCGCCGACACCCGTTCCCAGCGCATCGGCCGCTCCAACGCCGGTCGCTACGCCCGATGCGGGCGAAACTCCGACGCCCAGGGCAACGCCGAGCGCGACGCCGAGGCCGACGGCCGTGCCGACCATAGAGCGTCCAAAACCGGCGTTCGCCTTGCTGAACAACACGAGCTTTGATGGATCCAGAATTACCTACTATCAGAGGACGAGCTTTGCACTGTGCCAGGCGGACTGTGCCGGCAATGCAAACTGCAAGGGCCTAACGTGGATCAGGCCAGGGGCGTATAATCCGAGCGACCCGGGGATGTGCTATTTGATGTCCGCTGTCACTAGAAGAATACCGAGCACGTGCTGCATATCGGCGGTGAGGAATTGAGACCTGTAATCTTTGATTGGACGACTGCGTAAACATAGAATGAAACGTCGCTTACTCTTTCTTTCATTCGCAATCATCAAACCTGACACAGCCGAAGGAGTTTGACGACTTTGCTTTGAACCTTTATCTTGGCCTTATGAAAGTCGAAGCCCATATCACACTTGAAAAGGACCTACTCGAAACCGTCGATAGTTTGTCCGGCGGAGAGAGTCATCGGTCGGAACTCATCGAAGCAGCTTTGCAATCGTATGTCAGTAACATCTCTCGGCGTTCGCAGAAAGCAGGAGATCGCGAGATCATCGAAAGGTTTGCCGACAAGTTAAACGAAGAAGCGATCGACGTTCTCGATTATCAGGTAGCCTTGTGAAACGTGGAGATCTGTACCGAGTTTCAAAGCCTTCATCAAGAGATCCCAAGAGGTTCCGTGTCTTCGTCGTGCTGAGCAGGGAAGATTTGATCGTTTCACGTTTCTCAACAGTTATTTGCGCCCCGGTCTACTCAATTCATCACGGCCTTTCTACGCAGGTGTCGATTGGAATCGATGAGGGGCTGAAACACGAGAGCGCGATCCATTGTGACGAACTGGTGAGCCTGCCAAAGTCGGCATTGACAGATTTTGTCGGATCACTACCGCTCGACAAATTAGCCGCAGTTAATGAAGCCCTCAAGATCGCGCTGGAGCTGACCGGAACACCCGCAGACGTATGAACAATCAAACTTTCGCAATCATCAAGCCCGACGCGGTGCGCGCGGGTAACACGGGAAAGATAATCGATCGGATCATCAGCGGCGGCTTTCGCATTCGCGCGATGAAGTTGATTCAACAATCGCGCCCGCAGGCCGAAGGCTTTTATGAGGTGCACCGCGGCAAGCCTTTCTTTGCGGGCTTGACGGAGTTTATGTCCAGCGCCCCATGCATCGTAATGGTGCTGGAGAAAGAAGGCGCCGTGAAAGCGTGGCGCGATCTGATGGGCGCAACCGATCCGGCGAAAGCCGACGAAGGAACCATTCGCAAAAAGTTCGGCGCGTCGGTCGGCGAGAATGCGACGCACGGCTCGGATTCCGACGAGAACGCGGCCATCGAGATTGCGTATTTCTTTAACCAGCTCGAGATTGTTTAGATCTTTGGACTTTGATCTTTGAACTTTGTTTCTCTGGTCAAAGAGCTAAAATAACGCCAGAGATCGAAGCTCTAAGATCAAAGTCCAAAGATCGGTTTTCAAAACTATGAAACGCTGCCCAAAATGCAACCAGACATTCGATGAAGGCTGGCTGAGTTTTTGTACTGCGGACGGCACTACTCTGATCGAGGAATCCGCGGCGTCCAGCAATGAACCGCCGCCAACGATAATGGCGCCGGCCCCTCCACCTGTTTCGAAGCCAAACGCACCGGCGAATTGGAATACACCGTCAGGCGGGTTCGGTTCCCCACAATTTCCAGTACCACAGCCAGCTCAGCCCGCGTGGCAACCGCCGCCGCCACCGCCATACGCTGCCGGACCGCAGCAAGGTTTGGCGGTGGCCTCTCTAATCACCGGCATCTTCACCGTGACCATCGGGTGGTGTTGCTATCTGGGAGTGATTACGGGTCCGGTTGCGATCGGTATGGGAATCTATTCTTTGGTCCAGATCAAGAATAATCCGGACAAGTTTACGGGAAAGCCTTTAGCCATTATCGGCATCGTCACCGGCGCGGTGTACTTCCTGGGTCTGGCAATTTTCATCCTGATCTACGGCAGCCTTATTTTCATGCAAGGCATCAAGTAGTTAGCCGGGACATGGGTCGCGATGGATTCGTCCTCTCCGTAGTGCGCGAAGTGTCTTTAAGGAAAACATACTATGAAGCGCTGTGCCACCTGTAACCGTTCTTACGATGACGACACGCTGAGCTTCTGCCTTGAAGATGGCACGCCTTTGATTCGCGATTCGGCGTCGCGGGCCGATTCCCAGGAAACACTGGTGACGCCCTCACCTACCTTGCCAACTCTTGAGAGCGGGTTGCCGCCAACGCAGCCTTACAGTCAGCTTCCCGGAAAGCCTACGGTTAACGCTTCGCAATTCAATGTGCCGGTCACTCAGGGTTACGGCCCGCCAACCAGGGCGCGCCGGACGTGGCCCTGGATAGTCGCAATTCTCGCGATTCTATTCCTGCTGATCGCCGCAGTAGTAATGGCCATCGTTATTCCTCCGATGCTTCAGGCTTCCAATTCGAATAATGACAATCGCCCACAGCCGACGCCGAGTCGGTCGATCGGCACGACCACGCCAACGCCGGACGCTGCGCCTACGGAACGCTGGGGTGTTCCTGATGACGAAGACGAAGTCCTGTCACAGCTCACCAGGCTCGAAGAGGAATGGACGGAAGCAAACGTAAAAGGGGACAAGGAAGCGCTGGAGAGGGTTTTGGCGGACGAATATGTGGGCGGGGACAATGGTCGCACGAAACGCGAGTATATCGATACGCTCACGCCCGATCCTTCGATCAAGTCATGGGAGTTGAGTGATCTGACGGTCGAGCAAGATGGAGATCGAGCCACGGTCAAGGGTACCCTTAAGGACGAAACTGCGAAGGGAACTGAAACCTACGAGTTTACTGACAAGTTCGTGTGGCGAGATCAGCGCTGGCAAGCTGTAGCCTCGAAGACCACTCGTGTAAGATAGTCCAAAGCCGATCTTAGACATTAGATCTTAGACCTTAGATCTTTGCACGTGAAACGAGCAGGCGCGTCAACGAACGGAAAACCGTGGGCGCCAAAATCAGAAATCAAAGCTCCAAGCTCTAAGTTCAAAGCTCTAAGCTCCAAGTTCAAAAGGTATGTCACTAATTACCGAAGTCATCGAATCGACCAAAGCGATCATCCAGGGCATGAGCGTGACTCTGTCCTACCTGCCGAAACGAAAGCAGACCGTCCAGTATCCTGAAGAGCCCGTCACCGTGCAGCCGCGTTACCGTGGCCAGCACTTACTGCACGTTGACGAACTGGGCCGCGAGAAATGCGTCGC
>Ga0137442_1000015_pt1 | contig 121566 bp, 109 predicted proteins | sample EasRivERMGT266_2_FD_102329 | JGI IMG/M metagenome (GOLD analysis project Ga0137442, IMG submission 102329) | Soil microbial communities from meander-bound floodplain in the East River, Colorado, USA - East River MetaG ERMGT266_2 | ecosystem: Environmental > Terrestrial > Soil > Floodplain ... | reverse complement strand
GCCTATGCCGTTGCCGCGCGGATAACGCATCGCCACCGGCCCCACGTGTTCGATCATCGTCAGCATCATGTCGCGCATCTCGCCTTCGTCCTTCGGCGCCATCAACACCAGGTTCGGAACACCGCGCAGATAAGCGATGTCCAGCAAACCGTGATGTGTCGGACCGTCGCCGACGGCAATGCCGCCGCGATCCAGGCAGAATTTGACGTTCAGATCCTGAATACAAACGTCATGGACAATCTGATCGAACGCCCGCTGCAGAAACGTCGAGTAAATCGCGCAGACAGGTTTTAGCCCTTCCACCGAGAGTCCGGCGGCAAAAGTTACGCAGTGCTGTTCAGCTATGCCGACATCGAAAGACCGATCAGGAAACTTTTCCAACGGCAGGCAGACGCCGGTGCCATCAGGCATGGCCGCGGTTAAGGCTACGACCTTTGCGTCTTTCTCCATCAACTGGCATAACGTCTCGCCGAAGACCTGCGTATACGTAGGCGCCTTCGCCGCTGACTTGATCGGCTTGCCGGTTTTCAGATCAAACGGCCCCGTAGCGTGCCATTTGTAGTAATCACTTTCCGCGGCCGGATGACCCTTGCCTTTGGTCGTCAACGCGTGAACGATGACGGGCCCGTCTTTCACTTGCGCGGCTTCACGCAGCGCGGCGACCAGCGCCCGTACGTTGTGACCGTCAACATAACCGATGTACTTGAATCCGAGTTCGTTCACCAACGCGCCCGGCAGAACTGCGGCCGCAATGGCGTCTTTCACCGTCTTGGCCGCATGATGCAGACGCTCTCCCACGGAAGGAATCGCCAGCAGCGTTTCTTCGACTTCGTCCTTGAAGCGATGATAGCCGTGCGCTTCGCGAATGCGATTGAGATAACCGGTAAGCGCGCCCACGGCCGGGGCGATCGACATTTCGTTGTCGTTGAGCACGACGATCAAACGCGTCTTCAAGTGCCCTGCTTGATTGACCGCTTCCATCGCCATACCACCGGCGAGCGAGGCATCGCCGATCAAAGCTACGACGTTGTGATTCTCGCCCTTGCGATCGCGCGCGATGGCCATGCCCAGGGCCGCGGAAAGCGACGTGGAAGCATGGCCGGCGCCGAAGGTGTCGTATTCCGATTCGTCGCGGCGCAGGAAGCCGCTGATGCCCCCATACTGTTTGACCGTGGGAAGCAGATCGCGTCGTCCCGTCAGGATCTTATGCGCGTAGGCCTGATGCCCTACGTCCCAGACCAGGCGATCGTGCGGCGTCTCAAACGCGTAATGGAGCGCCACCGCCAATTCAACCGCCCCGAGCGAAGCGCCGGTGTGCCCGCCCACGCGGGACATTGTTTCCAGGATGTATTGTCTGACTTCGTCGGCGACCTCCTGCAACTGATCCAGTCGCAGGAGCCGCAAATCCGCGGGTGAGTTTATACTTTGAAGCAGTGTCATGCGGGCCGAATTGTAAACCCTGACGCGGGCTTTTGCTATCTCACCAAAGAATTATTTTTGCCGGTCTCAATGCCCGGGGCGTCCCTTACCTCGTCGATTCGGGGTAGCTGCTTTGCCAGGCAAAGTGATTTGTATCCCGGAACCTACGTGCTAGTCAAGAACTTCTTTAAGACCATTCATCGGGCCGAAGCGTCTGAATACTCATAAAAGAAGGAGCCTGACTTTCCAAAAGCTGACAATCCGAAGTTCGAAACAAAGGAGTAAACGATAATATGTTCTTACGTACGAAACTCACGCTCGCCGCCCTTTCACTGGCGCTGTTGACAACGCCTGGCGCCGTGGCCCAGGCGCAACAGCCCCAACCATCGACTCGGAATCAAACCCCGGGGACAGAAAGGGCCCGTCCATTTGGCCGCAAAGAAGGTCGCGGTTTTCGTCGCGGCCCCGGACCAGGCGGCAACTTCGGACCACGTGTGCTGCGGGAGCTTAATCTTACCGACGATCAGAAAAAGCAGGTTCGCGGTATCATTGAGCAGACCTTTGCCGGTAATAAAACTGTCCGCGAAGAACTGCGACAACTTGGCGAGAAAAGACGTCAGGGCACGCTCACAGCCGAGGATCAGGCGCGCGCCAAGACACTTCATCAGCAGATGCGTGCCTCGATGGGGGACACGGGAACGAAGATCGCCGCTATTTTGACGGCCGAACAGAAAGCCAAAGCTGAAGGGTTTATCAAAGAACGCAAGGCGAACGTTGAGCGTTTCGGCGGACGGCATCGTCAAGGATTTCGAGGTCGGCCGGGCCAGGGTAAACCGCCGATGCAAAAACCGGCGAACCCATAGCCCGATTCATCGGGGTAGATCTGAGCAGGCATTAAGCGGCGTCGCCAACTCGGGGGCGCCGCTTTCTTGCGACTGGGTTCCGCTTGCTTTCCATTTGGAACCTCCCTAAAATCATATATGCGTCTTAACGAATACGAAAGCACGCTACAACAACAGGGACATTTAAGGTCAAGGCATAGGTGGTGAGCGAACCTGTAATCAACGAAATGCGGCCCGGCGATTGGGAGGCTGTGCGGACGATTTATGCTGAAGGAATCGCGACCCGCCAGGCGACTTTCGAGGTGGAGGTTCCATCGTGGCAGGCCTGGGACACCTCGCACCTGTCTTTCGCGCGTCTGGTTGCGCGCAAGGGTGAAATCGTTGTCGGATGGGCAGCCCTCGGTCCGATCTCCCGCCGGCAAGCGTACGCCGGTGTCGCCGAGGTTAGTGTCTATGTCGCACCGGACCAAAGAGGAACCGGTCTCGGGCGGCAATTGCTGGACGCGCTAATTGCACAGTCGGAAAAGCACGGAATCTGGAGTCTGCAAGCCGTGATGTTTCCCGAGAATGCCGGCAGCGTAGCCCTGCATCTACGTTGCGGCTTTCGCGAAATCGGGCGCCGCGAGCGGATTGGAAGATTGGACGGGGCCTGGCGCGACACTGTGCTGCTGGAAAGACGCAGTCAGCGAATTGGAACGGATTAGACATGACAAAGAAAAACTACAACATCGAAGATCTTTTCAAAGCATTGGCTGACCGCACACGGCTGCGGCTGATTAGCCTTCTGGGCGATTCAGAAGTTTGTGTGTGCTTTCTGGTCGCGATTCTGAAAACGAGCCAACCAAAGATTTCACGTCATCTTGCCTATTTGCGGCGAGCAGGCATCGTAGCCGCACGCCGCGAAGGTAAATGGATGCACTATCGTTTGACGGAACCGCCGGACGATCATGCGGCGCGTATTTTTCGCGAAGTGCGCGCGGCATTATCCGAGCATCCCGAGTTGCAGCGTGACCGCGAGAAGCTCTTAAAGGTTTGCTGTGCTACTCAACTGCCGGTGCAACTGCGCCGGGCGCCGCGTCCTTTGGGCCTGGCGGCGTAGCGGCGCAGGTTGTTCACTTGCGTTTTTCTGAAAGTGCTAACGGAGAGGCGCGAATCGGACAATTTGCGGTAAAGCTTCCTTGACAATCGATTCTTGCGGCTTAGAATAACTTTTCGAGATCGTTTCGCGGAGATGTGGCCGAGTGGCTGAAGGCGGCGGTTTGCTAAACCGTTAAGGGTCAAAAGCCCTTCACAGGTTCGAATCCTGTCATCTCCGCCAGATATTGCAGGAGGTCAGAGGTCAGGAATCAGAGATCAGCGGTCAGAGATCAGGGGTCAGAAAATACTAGCGACCTCTGACCTCCGGCCTCTGACTTCTGGTTTCTGGCCTCTGACCTTTAACACTATGACCTCTGACTTCTGACCTCTAATTCTATGACTGCTCGCGTTCGTTTCGCTCCATCGCCTACCGGCTATCTGCACATCGGCGCCGCGCGCTCGGCGCTCTTCAACTGGTTGTTCGCGCGCAAAGTGGGCGGCAAGTTTTTGCTGCGCATAGAAGACACTGACCTCCAGCGATCGTCCGACGAATCGACGCACTCGATCATCGAGGGGTTGGAATGGCTCGGACTCGATTTCGACGAAAGCATGGTCTTCCAATCCGACAACGCCGACAAGCATCGCACGGCTGCCCGGCAACTGGTCGAAGAAGGCAAAGCCTATCGCGACTTTACGCCGAAGGAGCAACGCGAAGACAAATCCATCAAGCAGGGCATCGTTGACCGGGCGCGCGCGCACGCCGCTGAAGGCATTGATCATCGCAGCAATCCGTTTCGGGAACTATCAATGGAAGAATCCGAACGACGTGCGGCCGCCGGAGATCCCTTTGCGATTCGTCTGAAGGTAGCGCCTGAAGGTTCGTCGCGTTTCAACGATATTGTTTATGGCGAGCAGGAGCGCTCGTTTTCCGAGATTGAGGATCTGGTGCTATTGCGCTCAGACGGACATCCGCTGTACAACCTGTCCGTTGTGCTCGACGACATTGAGATGGGCATCACGCACGTCATCCGCGGCCAGGATCACCTGACGAACACCCACAAACAAATTCTGCTCTACCAGGCCTTTGGCGTTGGCACTCCACAATTCGCGCACCTGCCGCTGATTCTGGCTCCGAACAAAGCCAAACTTTCAAAGCGCAAACACGGCGAGGTCGTCTCGCTTACTACCTACCGCGATCGTGGATTTGTACCCGCGGCATTCAGGAATTTTCTGGCGCTGCTCGGCTGGTCGCCGCCTGAGGGGAAAGAACTCTTGTCGCGAGATGAACTCGTCAAAGAGTTTTCACTCGAAGGCATCGGCCGGGCGAACTCGATCTTTAACTTCCAGGAAAACGATCCGCGCCACTGGACCGACGACAAAGCGTTGTGGATGAATGCTGAGTACATTCGCACGATGCCGCCGGCGGAGCTTCTGCCGATGGTGAAAGCGGAACTGCGATTAGAGAAGCTGTGGCGCGAAGAATACGACGACGATGAACGCGAATGGTTCCGAAGGACAGTCGATCTGATTCGCCGGCGCTTCTTCACCTTGAAAGATTTTTCATCGCAGGGCCGCGCCTACTTTTCAGAAGACTTTGATTTCGAGGAAGCGGCCGTGCGCAAGAACGTGCTAAAAGAGCCAAAGCTTAAGGAACTCTTGCCCGCGCTGGCTGATCGTCTGGAAGCAATCGAGCCTTTTACTGCCGCCAAAGCGGAAGAGGCATTACGGGTGTTCAGTGATGAAGCGGGGGTGAAAGCTGGACTTTTGATCAATGGTTCGCGCACCATGTTGACGGGTCAGGCCGTGGGACCGTCAATGTTTGAGGTCTTTGAGATAATCGGCCGCGAGCGTTCGGTGATGCGTCTGCGCAGCCAGCGCCCGTGGCACGAATTTGTTTAAGGGATCGCCACAGAGGCACAGAGACACCGAGATACCACAATGAAGAGAGAGTCACATTCTTTATTGCTTTGATTTATCTCCGTGTCTCTGTGCCTCTGTGGCTGGTTTTGAGGAGCTAACTATGATGAAAAGGCTTATCGTCGTGGTTTCAATCGCGCTTGTGGGCGCCAGTTTGGCGTTCGCTCAGAACACGAATTCATCAACGTCACCGTCGACACGCACGCGCACCGTGGCGCCGAACCCTTCACCGACGCCCAAGGCGGTGACTAAGTCCACCGGTACGGAAGGGACAACGGCAACCCAAACGCGGCCACAGGCCGCCAGCCAGGTTGCACCATCGAGTGCAGTATTGGCGGCTTTCAATAACCTGCTCGATGGCATCCGGCACGCGGATGTGAAGGCTGCGACCGGCGCATATCAAAATTCCCCGCGCCTCATCCTCTTCAACTACAACGGCTCGGTAACGAAGGGCTGGGACCAGCTAAAACAGAATCGCGAGGCCTCGTACCCGGAAATGAAAGACGTCAAGCTCGACGTAAGAGATCTACGCGTCACCATGCTGGGTCGCGACGCGGCGCTGATTACTTGCGTGTGGACACAATCAATGACCTTCCGCGGGACGCCCGAAACCGACAGCGGTCGCATGACCATCATATTCCGTAAGGTAGGAAAGGACTGGAGGGCCATCCATTTGCACACCTCGCCTGACCGGCCGGATCCTGCGCGCATCCCGCAGTCTGAGCAGACGCCGCCCCCGGCACCGAAGTCGACGCCTTAGCTCCGGCCTCGGAATAATCGGCTAAAGATAAACACGGATTCTCGCGGACAGGCCGAGACTGCTGGTTTAGTCCGTATCAGTGAGAATCCGTGTTCATCTGTGGCTTTCTAATGAGTTTGAGGACAGAAGAAAAGCCGCTCGCGACGGTTCGCAAGCGGCTCTCCGGTGAACTGTAGGGATTGACCTGTGCTGGCTGTGACCTTCGGAAAGAAGGTGTCACAGTGGACATCTCAGGAAGACAATCCGAACAATCGCGATTATCAATTCCTGAGGCTAGGTCTCAGCCACCTCACTGTGATTAGAACTCATATACTTTTTGATCACCTCCTTTCCAGTGTTGAAGCGATAATAAAAGCAAACTGCGAACTCGTCAATCGAAATTTTGTGTCGGATGTGTTTTGTGTCAGAAGCCCGACCGTAAGGGAGGGCATTGATGATAGGTAGCGAGCCCTCCCTCACGGTCGGGCTACCGCCCCGTTTCGATCGAACGCCGGCCGGCCCGACGCATAGACTCGCCACGCGTGTTCAATGCCGAAAAAATAGGCCAGCTCGCGATAATCCTCGCAGTCGTGAATCACAAAATCGGCGCGCTTTCCTCTTTCCAGTGAACCAATCTCATCACCGCGTCCGAGTGAATAAGCCGCGTTGATTGTCGTCGCCGTGATCGCCTCAGCGGGTGTCATTTTCATCTGCGTACAAGCCAGCGAAAGGACCATCGGCATCGAGGGAGTCGGTGAAGAGCCAGGATTGAAATCAGTAGCCAGCACAACAGCCAGCCCGGCGTCGATCATCTGGCGCGCCGGCGGGTATTGATTCGAACCGAGCGCGTAAACCGAACCGGGCAGGAGCACCGGCTGAACTTTGCCCGTCTTTAACGCCAGAATTCCCGCGGCATCGGCGTGCTCGAGATGGTCCGCGGTAGTGGCGTTAAGCTCTGCGGCGAGCTTCGCGCCGCCGGAAAGCGAAAGCTGATCGGCGTGCACGCGCAAACCCAATCCATGACAACGCGCGGCCGAAAGTATCTGCCACGACTCGTCGGCCGTGAATACGCCTTCTTCACAAAAGACGTCGCAGTACTCTGCTAACTTTTCTTCCGCGACGCGCGGGAGCATTTCATTAACTACCAGATTGACGTAAGTAGCCCGTCGCGATTTGTATTCGGCGGGCAGGTCGTGCGCGCCGAGAAAGGTCGGCACGTAACGCAGCGGCGTTTCCGCGTTCAGTTGCTTGATCGCGCGCAGAATCTTCAGTTCATCTTCAATCGTCAAGCCGTATCCGGATTTTGCTTCGATGGTCGTGGTGCCGCATCGTAGAAACCACTGCGCGTAACGCTTTCCGGCTTTGACCAGGTCAATCAATGACGCGTTGCGCGTGGCCCTGACCGTCGATCTAATTCCGCCGCCGCGCGCGGCGATCTCGCGATAGCTGGCGCCGCTGGCGCGTTGTTCGAATTCGTTTGCGCGGATGCCGGCGAACACCGGGTGGGTGTGCGCGTCTACAAATCCGGGCATTACTACGCGGCGCCCGGCATCGACGATCTCGCAATCGCCCTTGATGAGGCCCTCGATCTCGCGTCGTCGGCCGACGGCTTCGATTCGATCGCCGCGGAGGAGCATCGCACCGTCTTCAATGATCGACAGTTGACGCAGATCGCCGGCGGCACGCGGCCGCCTGGCCCCTGCGAGCGTTACCAACTGCGAACAATTGACGACTGCGAGCGTTTCAGGCACGGGGTTTCGGCGCGACATGCGCGAGAGCACGTTGAAGACGATTCCAGTGAAGAACGATCAAATCGCTCGATCCGCCTGAGGCGATCCACGAAGTATCGGAGACCGCCGTAAATGTCTTCGGGCGGATGTCGAAAGCTCTGCTGTGTGATCAGCGCTAAGCCTCTTTGTACAACCAGGCGCCGGCAATCGCACCGAGGATGTATTCAACCAAACCCCAGGCAATCGAGATGGCCATGACGTCGGTCGGGATCGCAAACAGCATGGCGTAGATGATCCCAACATAAAAGCAAATTCCGAACCACGCGATGAGCCCGACTATCGCGGCCGCTTTTACGCCGGGTCCCAATCGGGGCCGAACCAACGCGTACGACCACACGAAGACAATCCCGAGGACGAAAGTCAGACCGATGGCGACAGGAAGGAAGCTCGCCGGGGGAGTGGCGAAATTGTGCGCGGCGACATACACTTCCATCTGCTTCTTCAGCACTATTTCATTCAGCACAAACTCGCCAATGTTCAAAACCAAACCTGCTACCAAACCGCCGAGCAGGACACGACCAAAGTTGATCTTCATTCGAAATCTCCTTTCAGGGGTTGAGCTATTAAGACTCGGGCTTTCCTGGGGGCAAGTTCTTATCACAATGTGCAAATGAAAACCAGTTTTTCCTTCAAGTTTGATCTAAGTGTCGCAACCCGCCGCGCCGGCTGAGCCAGCCGCGCGATCGGCGCGAGATCTGCCGAGGGCAAAGATGGCAACTCCGATCGCGTTAGCGATCACCACTACACTAATGATCTTCAGCGCAAACGCGAGACGGCTGCCGACAGTAATAATCGGTACGATTGTGAAGCCGATATAGAGCAGCGAAACCAACACACCCGAAGCGCAGGCGATCTTCAGCCACCAGGGCGCGCGCACCCCGAAAGCCTTCATGCCAACCAGCGGGATCAAGAACAACACTACGTAAGTTGCCGCATAGAAGACCCCACCCGCGTTGTCCAGCAACTGAAACGCCTCCTGTTCGTTCACTCCGATCAAGCTGGCGAGGCCCAAGGCCAGAGTCACGGCCCCGACAAACAGGATCGAATTCACCGGCGTCTTGTATTGCGCGTGCAGGCGGGTGAACCAGGCGGGCAGCAAATGGTCCCAGCCGGCGACCAGCGGCAGACGCGTGTTACCGGCAAAGTAAATGCTCATCAGGGCTATCTGCCGCACCACCACCCCGAGAATTGCCAGCGACACTACCTTGCCAACCCAACCATAGGAACCAAAGCCTATGCTCAAGACCTGCGGAATCGGGCTGATTAGATCGACATTGTCCGGCGAGACGAAAGCAAGTACCGAGCTGGTGCCGAGAATGAACATCAACGCGATGATCGGCGCAGAGATGATAACCGAGCGCCCGATGTTGCGCGCGGGTGCGCGCGTCTCGCCCGCGAGGATGGCGATGTATTCAAAACCAGTCAGCGCGCCCAGTGCCAGTTTGCTGTAAACGTTGACGTTCATTAGCGTCAGATGAGGAACCTGGACAGTGAAAGGATGGTATTCGCTGACATTGCCACGCACGAGACCAAAAAGCGGCAAAAGGATCAGCGCCGCAAAAGTGATCATCAGCATGATGCCACCTGCGTTGTGTACCCACTTGCCGACACCGAGCCCGCGCGTCGCCGCCGCGATCATTCCAAAGACCAGTACGCAACTGACAATGGTGATGACCCATTTTGCGCTTCTCATCCATGCGGCTGACGGTCCAATCGCGTAAGAGATATTCGTAGTCACGACCAGGCCGATGCCGGCCAGAATCGAGATGGCAAACACCCAGAGGTTCCAGGCCACCATGAAGGCGACAAAATCGTTGAAGGCCGCCTTGGCCCATTGATACAGACCGCCTTCGAGCGGCAATAATCGGTTGAGAAAAATTACGGCAGCCGCCAGCGGCAGGTAGAAAGTAACAATCGCCAGCAACCAGAAAACGTTCTGTTCATTGCCGAGCTTGGCCGCCCAGCCTACCCAGATTGTGCCGACGACAAAGACTACTTGCGTCAGGACGAGGTCGAACAGGCCGAGTTCTTTCTTGAAGACAGCGCTGTGCTTTTCAACGTCGCGCTCGATCTCGGCGAGATCGGCAGGGATCTTGTCGTGCGATTCAGACATAGTCGGTGTGACAATTTCTGAAAATCAGTGGCGACACGATGCTGGGAACGCGGGCGCCCAGCTTAGGCCGACGAGCTATGGTCGTGAACTATCCTCCAGCCTGCTTTCGTCTTCCTTAGAACCAGGGAAAACGTTCCGTGCGGCTCGTCGCTCGCCCGCTTCAAATGCCAGCGGCCCAGCACCAGCGCAGCGTCCTTGCTCAGCATGGTGATTTCAACATCTGAGAAGGTCAGCACGCCCATCTTCTCGCGCGAGTCGTAGTTCTTCTTATAGCGATCCAACACCGTCTGCCAGCCGCGAGTGATCGTGTCGCCACCCACGAACTCGGTGCGCGGAGAACGATCATAACCGTCCATGTAGCCCTCGAGGTCGCCGCGGTTCCAGGCGTCGCGCTGCGCGTCGAGCACCGCGCGAATGGCGGCTTCGGCTTTGGCGTCTTGCTTTTGCGGCGGTAGTGCCGATACCGGAATCTCGGCAAGCAACATGGCAAATAAGAACACCAATAAACTTCGTTTCATATATCGGCCCTCGTCTGGCAAGTGTCATGGGGCTCCGTGGGAGCCAAATGTTTATGGCAACCACGTGCTGCTAATAACCAAATCGCCTTCAGGCGCGTCCTTATAACATGACGCGCCTGAAGGCGGTAGGAAAATTTGTAATAAGGGCTGGTTCTATAAATATTTCGTCCCTCACGGGACTTCAGAAGTAACGATAGTGCCCGGTGATTTTCCATGCAAACAACACGTCCTCCATGAGCGTGCCGGCGCCGATGTTGTGCACAATCAGGTAGCGCTGAGAAGGCTTGTACCAGACATTGACGACCATGCCGACATGATCCACCCCGCCTCCCAAATCCCAGGTGACGATATCGCCGGGCAGAAATGTTTCGCTGTTACCCGCGGTCGATAGCGACTTGCCTTTGCGGGTGAAATAGGTTTGCAGGTTCGGCACCCGGCGATGATCTATGTTCGCATCGGTGCCCTTCAGCCCCCAGCGCGTTGGATACGACGAGAAGCTGTCCTTCATGTCCTCGTGAAGGTCTTTCTGCAAATCAGTTCCGCCCTTGCGAAAGGCGCGCACAATCACGTCCGAACACACTCCTGTTTCGATCGGCACGTCGCCGTTCGGATACTCGATCTTTTGATAGGAAGGATCGTAACCGGTCGTCTTCCCGACCTGCTCAACGGCGCCATCAATTACGAGCTTGAGGTTTGGCGAGCTGTTCGTGGGCAGTGCGCGTGTTTCCGTCTGTTGCTCCGGCGGCTTTAGCGGCTTGACCGCCCGGACGATCTGTTGCCGGCAGGCCAGCGCGCCGGCTATGGAAAGCAACAAAGCCAGCGTCGGAAGTATCCTGGTGGTCGGGCTTCTTTTCATCCTTTGATAGTCCGCTTAGATGCCGGCAGGTCGGTTTAGACGCCAGACTTGTGCGGCAAGTTCCATGATCGCACAAGTGCGGTCTCTAAACGAGTGTCCTTTGTTCCAACCACGAACGTACATCGTCTCGCATTAGTTGGACGATTTCATGGGTCGCATCATAACTTCTGAATTCCACGTCCGTCGCTCGATCTTGCAGTTGCGCGGCGTAATTGACCGTCCGCTCCGGCGGATAAAACTCATCGCGCTCACCGCTCAGATGAAAAACCGCGGCGTCGGTTTGCCTGTAAAGTTCGCTGGTCTCCCAATCGCCTGGCATTCCTCCACAAATGCCAATCACCCCGCGCAGCACGTGCGGATGCGTGAACGCAAAGCGATAGTTCGGCGCGCACGACTGTGAGAAGCCGAGCAGGAAAATTCGCCGCCGCTCGGCGAGTCCTTCTTTGGACAATGAATCGATCAAATCAAGCAGCGCCTGATGATGCACCGCCACCGATTCTTCCGGACGAAAGTTGGTTAGCCAGCCAAAACCAAAACGCAGAGGCCCGCCCGGCTCCTTCGGTTCTTTCAAATGCTGGTGTGGCCCCTGCAGCGAGGCGATGGCAAAACCGTCGGGCGCGATCGCCTGAGCTTCGCGCATCATCTGGCGCTTGTTGGCACCATAGCCGTGCAGTCCAATCAACAGAGGCGCTGGCGTCAGTTTTGGGGCGTAGAGATCGTAATGGAGTTTGATTTCGGCCGAGAGCTCACGCTCGGTCGCGGCGGTCTGTTTTGAAAGTTCGGTGTCTATCGGCATTGAGCAGGCTTATAGCATGCCTCATGAAAAGAAGCGAAGCCAGCACCTTAATCTGATCTCTTTGCGCCTTAAGTATGCCTTAGCGCCTTTGCGTGAAAAATCACGATCGAAACATACATTTCTCGCAAAGTCGCAAAGGGTATCGGAAGGCGCAAAGAGGAAATGAGACATTACCCACTCGATGTCCGCTTTGCATTCAACCGGAATGCCAGTTACGATGCTGGCGTCGCTCAATTTCAAGATCGTCAACAACCGAAGCGAGGTCTAGCACAATGAAATTTCCTGGCGGACTCAACATTCAGGGAATGATGAAGCAGGCGCAGCAGATGCAGGAAAAGATGGCGCGTGAAATGGAAGAACTGCGCGTGGAGGCCTCAGCCGGAGGCGGAGTCGTCAACGTGACGATGAAAGGCGACCACGAAATCATTTCGCTCAAGATCGATCCCGAAATCGTCAAAGAAAACGATATCGAAATGTTGCAGGACATGATTGTCGCCGCCATCAATGAAGGCAACCGCAAGGTGAACGAAGCCATGAAGAGTAAGTTGGGTTCGATGCTGCCGCCGGGGTTAGGGAACCTGTTCTAATTGTTGATTTTTGATTTGTGATTTGCGATTGGTTTCTGACCAATCGTCCACGTTGAAATGATCTAAGCTCCACTGCAAAGGCAATCAAAAATCTAAAATCGCAAATCAAAAATGTTAGACTACGCCGAACCCGTTACCAAACTCATAGACGAATTCAAACGCCTGCCCAGCATCGGGCAGAAATCTGCACAGCGACTTGCGTTTCATATTTTGCGCACGCCCGAAGCCGAGGTCGAGCGCCTCATCGAGGCTCTGCGTGACGTGAAGCAGCGCATCACGGAATGCTCAGTCTGTAATAACCTCACCGACGTTAACCCCTGCCGCTACTGCTCTCAGCCATCCCGCGATCATTCCCTGCTCTGCATTGTCGAGCAGCCTTACGACCTGGTAGCTGTTGAAAAGACACGGAGCTACAAAGGTCTGTATCACGTTTTGCATGGAAGCCTGTCGCCCATTCGCGGCATGCGGCCGAGCGATCTGCGCCTGGAGAATCTGCTGCCGCGCCTGAAACCTGAGAACAACGAAGGCGTCGAAGTTCTCGAAGTGATCCTGGCCACCAATCCAAACACTGAAGGCGAAGCGACCGCGAACTACATCAGCCGTTTGCTTAAGCCTTTGGGTATGCGCGTGACGCGTCTGGCGATGGGCATGCCCGTGGGAAGCGACCTGGAATACGTCGATGAAGTGACGATGGATAAGGCGCTGGCCAATCGCCACGAAATGTGAGCGGCAGCGTTTGGAGCCGACCCCGAGCGTGACGTTGCCAGCTGGATTGGATTGCCAACCGTCGAAGAATTGTTAGAATACCCGCATGGTTACCCCGCTCGCGATCGACAAAATGACCATCGAAGAGAAACTCCAAACCATGGAGGCGCTGTGGGACGATCTCTGCCAGCATGAAGAGGCCTTGCCGGTCCACGATTGGCATAAAGAGATTCTCGACGAGCGAGAGCGGATGATTGAGCGCGGCGAGTCGAAGTTTTCAGATTGGGAGGAAGCTAAGAAGCGCATCGCCCGAGAAACCTCATGAGACTTGAGATCCTCGATCAGGCTGGGCGTGACTTGGTAGAAGGCTTTCGGTTTTATGAGGATCAAGGTGAGGGATTGGGTTCGTACTTCCTTACCAATCTCTACGCCGATATCGACTCTCTATATTTTTCTGCCGGGATTCATAGTAAACCGTACAAGCATTATCACCGCCTACTATCCCGACGATTCCCCTTCGCGATCTTTTATACAACTCAGGAAGACACGGTTTTCATCCATGCGGTTCTTGATTGCCGGCGCAATCCGGCGTGGATCCGAGAACGACTTCAGTAGCTCTTGATAGAAGCCCTCAGATCGAACTTTCTAACTACTTGGTCTTTGGCCTTCGGTTCAAAACCGCCGACGCCGTTACTTCACCACTTCCCGCAATCGTATAGAGGAAGAATATCTGCCTCTTATTTAACCGCTGAATCACCACCGTGCCGTTGTCGGTACATTCGGTCTGGCCATGATCGAGTCTCTCTTTGAATCGCGCCCGGTATGCGTTGATGCTGACTAGCTGCCAACGGCCGCCGCATTTCAAAGACGGATAGTCGATCGAGTACCGGCGTCCGCGGGCGGTAAGGAGCATCGTCCAGGTGCTTTGATCGTCGGTCTGATATCCCGTGCCCTCCCAGGTTCCTTTGATCCAGGGGTTCGTTTTTGTCTGGGCACAGATGGCTGAACCAAGGAACAGCGACAGGAGCACGGCACTGAGGGTTATGATCAGAGGTCGCAACGTCATGGTCTTGGATCTCTAGAGACTCAACGGATTCTCACTGCTCACCGCTTACTGCCCAATGCTCACTCTCTAATACCTGACGTGTTCTTCCGGCGCGCCTTGCTTACAATCGACGCAGGCCTCAGCCGAGTCGTAATACTTCTCGTCAAATTCCACCAGTGACTTGATTGCCACGCCTTCGATGTGATCAGGAGCCGACTTGAAGCGCACGATCGCGCCGCAACCTATGATTGGCGCGCCGAGGCTGCGCACCAGCTCGACCGTTTCTTCGATCGCGTGGCCGCGGCGAATGATGTCGTCGACGATGATGCAGGGATTGATCTCGCCCTGGTTCACGTACTGGCGAAACATGCGCTTGCCGCCTTCCTTCTCTGCCCAATAAATCTGTTCAGCATTAAGCGCGTCGCGCACGCCGAAGGCGACCGGGATTCCGCCGGAACTGGGACTGATAATAGAAACTTTCGGCAACTGACTGGCGATGTCGCGGTCGACGCGAAACTTGCGGCTGAGCGCAACGGCCAACACCCGCGCCGTGTCGTAGTAACGAAACGCCAGCGGCATCTGGAAATAGTGCGCAGTATGTTTGCCGCTGGGATAGACAAAATGCCCTTCGCGAAACGCGCCGGTGCGCTTCAGAATTTGCATTACTTCTTCGGGCGATGGAATCAGTTGGACGCCTGGTGCTCCTGCCATAATAGCTTCTCCTCAAGGATTCAATTATTGAGTGACTGCGTTTGCGCCGCGTAGCATAACATCATTGTTTAGAGTTTTCACTGGCCGCGAGCGCGCTTTGGATCAGGCGTCGCTGATCTTTCGAAAGTTCGGACGGTAGATCGTCGATTGAAAACCAACCGGCACTCCTGATTTCAAAGCTGCACGGCTCTGGACGGCCGATCGCTCTGGCGCGAAAGTAAATTTCAATTTGCCGGGGTCGGGGTAGCGTGCGCGCAAAAAGCAGCTCGACCGCTTCGACTTCAATTCCAATCTCTTCTTTCAACTCGCGTCGCAGCGCCGCCTCTGGTTGCTCGCCTTTGGTCAGGAAACCGCCGGGAATTCCCCAGCCGCTATCGGGGCGGAAGACGTGATCGAGCAGTAAGATCCGGCCCTCGTTATCGAAGATCATCGCGCCGGCGGTAACCGTGAAACGCTTCTGCCCCGTACGTACCAGACGACGCCGCACGATGCCCGGTAGGCGCCTCCAAATTGCGCCGAGAAATTCGGTGAGCATCACAGGGGGAGAATAGCATGTCCCGCTACCCAGGATTGACCGCGTTTGCGTTCGTAGTTAATATTCGGACACTCCGTTGTTCCCAGAGCTTTGCGGAAGAGACAAAACCGTCAGTCACCCGAAACGCGAATCATGTCAGCCAATATCGCAGAAGCCAATTCACCCGGGTCGGAAACAGCTGCGGCAGCGACGCCTCAGGCGCCAAAGCGCATCACCAATGCTCAAACCGTCTGCAACCAGCGGAACGAGAAGAACAAACTCTGCAACGGTCACTTGAAACAATTGAAGACTGCCGGAGAACTTTCCGAAGTCCACTTACGCGGCGACGATGTGCTGTCGAAGTGTCATCTATGCGGGACGCTCTACATGGGCCCGCCGCTCGGGCACGTGCGCGATCCGGAAAAGCAAAGCCGTTTTGTCGAAGCCGAACTCTCTGCGCTGCTGCAAGCAGCCGGCGGCACGCTGCCGGTGATCGAGAAGAATGAAAAAGGCGTCTATGTGATCGTCGAACCCGGGGGAGGTGGTCATGGCCACGCCGCACCTGCGCCTGCCGCAAGACCGGCGCCCGCTGCCGCGACTCCGGTTGAGGCTCCGGCCAAACCAACGCCGGTATCAACACAACCGACGGCCACTGAGAAAGCGCCGCCGACGACGACGACGCCTGCTCCAAAACCGGCGGGCGAACCCGGCCGGACTCTGTTTAAGAGATCGACTTACGCGGGTGTCGTCGATACGGGGCCAGTTCCAGGCGAGACTAAGGAACAAAAGATCGAGCGCTTGCAGAAAGTCGTGGTGGGAGCAAAGCAACGTTCGGATGAAGGCGGAGGAGAGCACGCGCCTGCGGCTGCATCGGTGGCCATTGCCGATTTGCCTGAGCAAACCGAACCCGTGGCCCAACTCGCGCCCGCGGCCCCAACAGAGGCGACGCCAGCCCCCGCGGTTGCGGCCACGCCTGCGCCTGCAACCTCGCCCGCCTCAAGTGGCGAACCTGACCGGACTCTGTTTAGGAGATCGACTTACGCTGGAGTGGTCGATACGGGACCAATTCCCGGTGAGACTCACGAACAGAAGATCGAGCGGCTGACAAAACTTGCCGCGGCCGCCAAGCAGAAGGCGGAAGAGGGCGGGTAGGCCCCAGCGAACCATTCTTGATCTCAACCGCGAAGCGGTTGCAACCTCCAGCCCAACGTTGCCGCCGCGGCTACGTTGGGTTTTTAGCGAACGAAGACCATCAACCGCAACGCGGTTGCGTCAATCCCAGATATAGCGCTCGTCCCACTCAACTTTGTGACGCCCGAGCAAGGTTCGCAACTCATCTTGAAAGTTCATCTTGTGATGGTGCTTATGCTGGTTGAGTATGTACTTCTTGACTTGTTCAAGGTTGGACGCGCTCACGGAGAAGTCCGCGTAACCACCCTGCCACTCGAAATCTCGAATCGAATGCTGCTCCTTCAGCCACAGATTCGACACCCGCTTCAATTCCTTCACCCATTCCGCTTGGGTGATCGTGCGGCCGAAACGGGCAAGGAGATGCACATGATCTTCCACTCCTCCTGTGATGATCGGGGCGCACCCGAGCTTCTTTGAGATACCGCCAAGCTGAGAATGCAATAGCCCGCGAACTTTCTCATCTCTTAGAAACGGGCGTCGTTCTTTTGTGGAAAAGACAAGGTGAATGTAAACAGCCGAAAGAGATTGAGGCATGGGGGCACCGTCTCCTTTTTGGAAGAGTGAGGTTAGTTTACATCATGGCGCAAGGCTGTTATTTGCAACTCTCGTTGCATCTCTTGAGGCGCTGCCGCAACCCTTTCAGGGTTGCGCCGTGGGGTTATCATTTCGTTACCCAACGTAGCCGCTGCGGCAACGTTGGGCTGGAGGACGAAACCGCTTCGCGGTTAGGCAATTATGAAAGACTAAGACAAAAGCAAAGATGCAAAATATTCAATACGATCTGTGGCGGGCCGAACAACGCGGGAAGAAACTGCGCGTGGAACGGTTGGCTGCGTAGGATTAGCTCTCACTTACCCTCAACCCCTCGCGCGCAACTTTCCACTTCAAAACTTCCCCGCCTTCTTCCGCCAGGGCGCGTTCGACATTTTCTTTACTTCCTTCGACGCAGAGGAATGCAATGCAGCCTCCGCCACCGGCGCCACAGACTTTGGCTGCTTCAGCGCCGCCGGCCAGCGCCTTTTCAACCAACCAATCCATTTGCGGCGTCGTAATCGTGGGCGCGAGACGCTTGCGATTCGGATAGGCCGCGCGCATCGTTTCACTTACCGCATCCCAGTCGCCGGCCAGGAGCGCCGCGCGCATCTGTACGGCAGCGTCGCGGATGCGTTCGAAGATCGTAAACAACTCCGCGTCTCCGTCGATGTGCCGCTTGAAACTGTCCCAGTTATTTATTCCTGAAAGGCGAGGCTCGCCGGTGTAGCAAATCACGAAGCGGCGCTCAATTTCGTTTTCGTCGATAGCCAGATGTTCACGATCGACTCCATCGAGATCGAGATGGATGCAGGAAGTTGAGCCGTGGAACGCCGGATAATAGTCTTGCAAACCAGCCGGCACTTTTATGACCGTGGTCTCAACGTTCGCCGCAATCCCAATGAACTGTCGCTCTTCATAACGATTTCCCACCAGGCGATTCAGCGCGCCGATCAGGGCAATCGCCAGGGCCGATGATCCCGAAATGCCGGCGCCGGCGGGAGCTTCACTGTGGGCGGTGAGATGGAACCCCACTTCGGGCCGGAAAAAATGGACCATCTTTGAAACCAGCTCCAGTTGTTCGTCGCGCGCCAGTTCGTCAATGCGATCGAGAGTGGTTTCAAAACGGACGCCCCGATCAAGCGATTCCAGGATGATGCGATCGTCCTCACGCGTTTCGATGCGCACGCGGGCGCGCAAAGACAGCGCAAAGTTGACGGTCATAGCGCCCGGATGAAACAGATAAAGCGGCCAGATATCGATGGTGCCGCCTGCCAGATCGACACGGGTTGGGGCTGAAGATTCAATTATCACTTTTTATTATTCCCGGTCTTTCAGTCTCTCGCGTCACGCTTTGAAGAGTGTGAGTCTTTCCGGTGGCGCGGTTTTTTCAAATGAATTTTTTCCTGGATCTCTTCCGATAGTTCCTTGATCCCTTCGATCGCGGCGTGTTCGATCTCCTGTAGGCGTTCGGGCTCGGCTTCCTCGACCTTCTTCGAAAGCCAGAGCCGCTTGACCAGGTAGAAACAGAGCACACCGCCGACTACAATTACCAGTAGAATCTTGCCTACGTGGCGAAAGTCGCCAATCAATCCCATCACGGCGCTGCTAAAAAAGTACCCAATACCGGTGAGGATGAACACCCACAGAAAACAACTCGCTAACGAGAGCGGAAGAAAACGCACGTAGCGCATGCGCGCGACGCCATAGAAAGTACACGAGGCCCAACGCAGGCCGTAAATATATTTCGAAACGAAAATTGAAAGCGTGCCAAAGTGATTGGTCAGCCGTTCCATGCGCCCCTGTGCGCTGCGATAGAAGCGAAAGTCGCGAACGGTGTTACTGAACGCGCGGCCCGCGGCAAAGGCGATGTTGTCACTCGCGAAACCGCCCAGCGTGCCCCACAGCAGCACGCGCGCGAAACTATAACTGCCGAAGAAATCGTTGTGCGCCAGGACACCCGCCAGCAGCAGGGTGAGGTCGCCCTCGATCATGGCGAGGAAGAACACGGCGTAAAGACCGTATAGTTCGATCAAGTGAGACAGAAAATGGAGGCTGTTCATATCAGTGAGCAGTGAGCGGTAAGCAGTAAGCGGTGAGCATTAAGAAGCAGGCAACGGCCAACGCGAGCTTTTCACTGCTCACTGTTCACTGCTTACTGCTCACTAATCGGTCTCCTCTTCCTGTGGTGGAGGTTTTACGACCAGGACGGGGCAACTGGCATGGCGCACCACCGCCTCCGCGGTCGAGCCAAAGATAATTCGGCCGAGGCCCGTGCGGCCATGCGACGAGACCACAATCAAGTCGACTTCGCGATCGCCGGCCACGCGCACAATCTCGGCGGCAGCATCTCCATGCACGATAACTTCTTCGACGTCGAGCCCGTTGAATTCTTCGCAGTCCGTAAATTGTGGCAGTTCGCGCTCGGCTGAATCCTCCAATTGCTCGCTGATGTCCGCGATCGGCATGGGCGCAGCTAAACCGGAATAACCCACGGCCGGCACAATGGGCTCGACTACATGCACGCAGATGATTCTCGCCCCGGTGGCGCGAGCGATTGAGGCGGCATAAGGGAGCGCGTAGTTCGCGCAGCCGCTGAAATCGGTCGGCAACAGGACCTTGCTTAGCTGAAGCGGTGTCGCCTTTGTATTTTCAGTAGTGTCCGGCATGGGCGCAGTGCGACGGCATTCTACACGCACCACGGGTGGTTTGACAGCCCCTCAGCCCTTTAATAAGATGAGCACGAAATCCCTGCCCCGATCTGCTAGGCTCAAGCGAAAGGCTTCCGCGCATGCCGAATAACACTGGAACTGATTTTGCCGGTATTGAAGTTGCCCCGACGGCGATGCGTGGCGTCGTAATTTCGCCGGCGGGGGAAGTTGTTGCACGACGCGAGGCGACTTACCAACTAGAGAACCTGATCGAGGAAATTGCCAATATGGCGACTGGGCTGTGCGAGGCGGGACCGATCAAGTGTGTCGGGCTGGCCATTCCGGGGTTGGTGAACCGCGAAACAGACCGCGTGCTCATTTCCACCGGTCTTCCCTCGGCTGCGCGCGACGACATCCATTCTGAGTTGATGAAGGCGACGGGGCTGCGGTTTGAGCTTGAGAACGATGCCAACGCCGCGGCCTACGGCGAGTACAAAGCCGGCGCGGGTCGCGATGCGCGCGACATTTTCTATATCGGCATCGGCGAGGCAATTGGCGGCGCAATTATCCTGGACGGCAAACTCTGGCTCGGGGCTTCGGGTTGCGCCGGAGAGATTGGCCACATCACCATCAACACAGAGGGTGCTGAGTGTGAGTGCGGAAATACCGGTTGTCTGGAAACGGTCGCTTCGGGGCCAAACATCGTGCGGCGCGCGCGCGAGCGTCTGGATCGCGATTCAACTTCATCACTTTCAAGCCTGGCGGCGATGGAAGAAGGTTTTACCGCCGGAGATCTGGCGCGCGAAGCGAAAAACGGCGATGATTTTTCGATCATGATGATCGAGCGCACGGGCGTATCGATCGGCACGGCCGTCGCCAGCATGATCAACCTGCTGAGCATCGAGCGAATTATTCTGGGTGGCGCGATAATGGACGCGGGCGATTTGATCCTCAAGCCGATCATCGAAGAAGCGCGAAAGCGCTCGTTCCAGCCCTGCTTTGAAGCCACCACAATTGTCGCGGCTGAACTGGGAGCCGACGGCGTGGCCATCGGGGCGGCGCTGCTGGCGCGCGACTCAGTTGGGCCGGAATAGCAAGATTCGTTACTTTACAGGCAGGGTAATATGAGAGTCGAAAAAGTTTGCCTACATAGGTTCCACGCGAAAAGAACAACACGCAAGAAGACGGCTCAGGGAAGCGGGCACGACGACTTAGTCGACTCTCATGAGTTCTTGAGTTCAGCAACTTCGAGTTTGATCGGCATAGCGTTCAGTCTCTTGTTAGCGATGTACGCTTCGTTTTCTCTTACCGCGAGACCGCTTATTTCGAGCGTCCAAACTCTCACCTACTTTGCCGGAGGCATTTTCCTGTATGCGTTTATCATTGTTGGAATCGCGAGCCTTAAGCGGCGTAAGAATCGCGATGTCATTCTCCTCAAACAGCGTTTGGCGGGAATCTATTTGTCAGCACTCAGAAAGAGCGCATTGAACCCACAACTCAAATCCACCACTTCGAATGACTGATCCTCCCGCATCTGCGGAATTAGAGCGCATCATCAAAGCCGCAGAAGTAGAACTCCGGCAAATATGGTAGTGGGCATACCTGCTTTCATGTTCCACATCATGAAAGAGTAGGGCTCCGAGCAATGGAATAGGCGGCCCCCTTATCAATCCAACTTCGTCTCCCGAACCTTCTTTTCCTGCTCGGCGCGAAACTCACGCAACTTACCCTTCAACTCGGGCCTGCTGTTAGCTAGAATTGCGACCGCGAGCAGCGCCGCATTCGTCGCGCCCGCTTGTCCTATCGCCAACGTCCCGACGGGGATTCCGGCCGGCATCTGCACCGTTGAAAGCAAAGAATCCAGACCGTTGAGCGCATCGCTTTTAATCGGCACGCCCAACACGGGCAGCACGGTGTGCGCGGCGATAACTCCGGCCAGATGCGCCGCGCCGCCGGCCGCGGCGATGATCACTTCAAGACCACGCGACTCCGCAGCGGCGGCGAACTCCGATACGAGGGCCGGTGTGCGATGCGCCGACATGACACGACATTCGTGCGCCACGCCAAAACGATCGAGCGTCTCTGACGCTGCTCGCATCGTTTCCCAGTCGGACTTGCTGCCCATGATGACGCCAACCAGCGATTTCGAATTTTTGGATTGCCGCTGCTTTGCCATTCTTCCTTCTGAGCGCTTGTTCGGACTCGCGCAGTTAAGTCAGTACCGGGAGCGGTAGCGACCGGGTCTCAAGGCATACAATTCGTGGACTGAGGACAGAGACCCGGTCGCTACCGCTCCCGGTACTGACCTCATTTCGCAATCTATTCACCCTGATCCAGTGAATAACCACGTTCACCGTCAAAATTGCAGAGGCTTTCCGTCTGAACAAAATCAAAGCCAGCTCGGGCCACGCGGCCGAGCAGATCGACGACCTGTTGGTGGGTGATGGTCGCGCCTTTGTCTTTTGCCATGAACCGGCAGCGCCAGTGATCCGAGCAAAACGTTTCGGAATTGCCGGCGGGCCAAACCTTCACCCCGCGGTTGCTAATCATTACAAGTTGTATGTCGTCCGGCGTGATTTTGCTGAGCGTGTCACCGAGATTGTCCGGCGAGCCCTTCAACCAGTCGACGTACACATCGATGCCTACCAGCTCTTTGTTTGTATCGGACCGCTCTTTAACGATCGTTTCGCTATAAACTTGTTCTACATCTTCCTGTTTATAAGTAACAACCCGCAACGTCTTCGGTTTCTTCCCCAGGCGATCGACAACCGCTTGGGCGAATTCTTTCGTCCCTACTTTCTGCTTGCTGACGCTTTCATCGTAGATGTCGTAGGTGTGGATTCCATCTTCAATCGTGCGCAGCCAGGCGTTGTGGACCTTCTCGGCATTGTTCGTCTGCCCGATATGGACCAGCATCATGATCGCGCCCAGGATTAACCCTGACGGGTTTGCCAAATTCTGTCCCGCACGCCGCGGCGCCGATCCGTGGATGGCTTCAAACATGGCGACGTTCTCGCCAATATTCGCCGAGCCGGCGAGCCCAACCGAGCCGGCGATCTGGGCCGCCACATCCGACAGAATATCTCCATAAAGATTCGGCATCACGATCACGTCAAAAACGTTCGGGGTGTCGGCCATTTTCGCCGCGCCGATGTCCACGATCCAATGCTCGTTTTCAATGTCGGAATATTCAGCAGCGATCTCGTTGAAGACTTTATGAAACAGACCGTCAGTCAGTTTCATGATGTTGTCTTTGGTAAAGCAGGTCACTTTCTTACGGTTATGACGGCGAGCGTATTCGAAGGCGTAGCGAACAATTTTTTCCGAGCCGGGTCGGGATATCAGTTTCAAACACTCCATCACCTGGTCCGTCTGGCGATATTCAATTCCGGCGTAAAGGTCCTCTTCATTCTCGCGCACGATCACGACGTCCATGCCTGGGTGCTTTGTCTCAACGAACGGATGATACGAAACGCAGGGCCGCACGTTCGCGTACAGGCCGAGGGTCTTGCGCACGGTGACGTTCAGGCTCTTATACCCACCGCCCTGCGGGGTAGTGATAGGCGCCTTGAGAAAGACTTTGTTGTTGCGCAGCGAGTCCCAGGCGCTCGGCTCGATGCCGGAAGAGTTTCCGGCCAGATAGACTTTTTCGCCGATATCAATCTTTTCAATCTGAAGTTTGGCCCCGGACTCTTTGAGGATATGAAGCGTAGCCTCCATGATTTCAGGGCCGATGCCGTCGCCATAGGCGACGGTGATAGGTACAGTTGGCATTCGATTAGGCCTTTCTTTCTCGGTTTGAGAAGCTGACGAATATATTCCAAAAGGAAGTAGCTAGCAAAGCGGGAGCGACTCCCGGAATGTCCTGGTCTTTGGATAACGGGTGTTTAGAGTGCCGACTTCAGTCGGGTTTTGGTTGCCTGAGAAAGAGCCCAACTGAAGTTGGTACTCTAAACACCTGTTAGTAAAGTTGACACTCTAAACACCAGTTCGCTTGAGCGTTGGTGATAATATTGACTCACTAATGAACCCACAGGCTTTCAACACACTGGAGTTCGAGTCGCTGCGCGCGCTGGTCCGTCGCGGTGCGCAAACTGAGATGGGCCGAGCGTGTATTGAGGCATTGGCGCCGTCCGATGATCTCCGTGACCTGCAAAACAGCCTCCAGGCGTTAGCAGAGAGTATTGAGCTGCGTCAGCGCGGAAGCCGTCTGTCCTTCGACGGGATTGCCGATTCCAGTGAGTCGATTTCGCGTCTGAGGATCGAGGGCGCGGCACTTGAGCCTTTGGCTATCCTCGATCTGGCGCGGCTATGCGATGCCGCGATGGATGCGCGCGCGGCCATCCTCGCGGAACGTGATCAGGCTCCGGCGTTGTTCCAGATCATCGCGACTCTACCGGCTGACCTGAAGAAACTGGCGGCGCTCTTGACGCGGAAGATTCTGCCGGGCGGCGAACTCGATGATCGCGCCAGTCCTGAACTGGCGCGGATTCGACGCGAACTCACAAACGCCCGTTCACGAATCACGCGCTCTTTGGAAGCTCTCATGCGACGCTCGAGCGAAGCTATCCAGGAAGAGTTGGTAACGGTGCGCAATGATCGGTTCGTAATTCCAGTCCGCTCAGATCACCAGGGACGAGTTAAGGGTGTGGCGCACGGATCTTCTTCCTCCGGCGCGACAGTCTTTGTCGAACCACTGGAAACGATCGACGCCAACAACGAATTGCAGGCGCTCAGGGAAGCAGAGCAACGCGAGATCGCCGAAATCCTGTTCGCGCTTTCGGAAGAATTGCGACGCGAGCTGCCCGCGATTGAACTAGCCGCGAAAGCGATCTCCGAACTTGATTTCATCAACGCGAAAGCGGCGTTCGCCGAAAGATTCAACTGCGTGGTGCCGAAAGTAGCACAGACTGAAGTCTATGCTACTGCCACTCTCGAATTCATCGAAGCTCGCCATCCTTTGCTGGAAGAGACCCTGCGCGCCACGGCCGCCACGGTAGTTCCGGTTTCATTCAAGCTGGATGACGACCACACCGCGATGGTTATTTCGGGCGCCAATGCCGGCGGCAAGACCGTAGTGCTGAAGACTGCCGGATTGCTTTCGTTGATGGCGCTTTCAGGATTACCCGTGCCGGCGCGCGTAGCCCGCGTTCCTTTCTATCGATCAGTCCTGGCGGACATCGGCGATCACCAATCGCTGGCCGCAAACCTTTCCACGTTTACTTCGCACGTCGCCAACATCGCGTCGATGATCGAGTCCTGCACCACGCCGGCGCTGGTGCTGCTCGACGAAGTCGGCACCGGAACCGATCCGGAAGAGGGCTCGGCACTCGGTGTCGCTGTCGTCGATCACTTCAAACAACGCGGTGCGCACGTGCTCGCCACGACGCACTATGCCGGGCTGAAAATGTACGCCGGCAACGAGTCGGGTGTGCTGAACGCCAGCGTGGAGTTCGACGAAAAGACCCTGCGGCCAACTTATCGTCTGCTCGTCGGCATTGCCGGCTCGTCATCGGGTTTGGAAATCGCACAACGCTTCGGAATCCCCGCCGATGTGATTAGCAAGGCGACGGAACAGGTGAAAAGGTCTTCACGCGATTCGACCGAGTACCTGCGCCGGACAAAACGCGAAGCCGAAGAAGCTGAAACCCTGCGCAAGGCTTTGGAAGAAGAGCGCGCCGCCGTGGCCGAGAAGTTTGCGGCGATTGATCAGCAGGCCGCAAAACAGGAAGCAGCACGCCAAGCTGAGTTAGAAAAAGAACTGTCCCGGGCAGTTAAAGAATTCGAAGAACATGGTCGGGAGCTCACAGCTAAGATTGAAGACCGCGCCTCGCGTTTGAAAATGGATCGCGAAGCTGCGCGCCGCACGGCTGAGCTGAAACGCGAAGCTCAACGCGTTGCCCAAATCCCGATCAAGACTGACCGTGGCGCGCGTGCATCGTCCTCTAAGGCTTTCGTTCCACAACTACGCGGCGTTCGCGTGATTCGTGATGGCCAGGTAGTCAGCGATCTTCCAACTGGGCCGGACAAAACACGACCGATTCAAGAACGTGACGAGCCCGCTGCCCGACAGAATATCCGCGGGCCCGTCCGCGATCTGAGAATTGGGGACAGGGTGCGGTTGCTCTCGTTTGGCTCAGTGGGAATCGTCAATCATATCCGTGAAGACGAAGCCGAAGTGCGCGTTGGCAGCTTACGAATGCGCGAAAAGCTCGAGAATCTGGAGCTGGTCTTTGAAGTCGGCACCCGGCGAAATGAGGTCAGTACCGGGAGCGGTAGCGACCGGGTAAGACCCTCACTTGAACAGGCGCATCGTCGCGCTCAAACAACCGAACTTCACTTACACTCAGAAAGCTCTGATCGCGCGACCCGCGCCGAATTGAAGTTGATCGGCAAGAAGACCGACGAAGCAGTCGAGCTTACAGATAAATTTTTGGACGAAGCATTCTTGAATGGCTTAACAGAAGTGCGCATAATCCACGGCCACGGTACCGGCGCGCTGCGCCGAGCCATCACAGAATTACTTAAGGGTCATCCGCACGTCGCGCGTTTTGCGCTCGCGTCACAGGATCAAGGTGGCGCCGGCGCAACAATCGTAGAGTTGAGGCATTAATGAAGCGCATCTTCGCGCCCGCTGGAGGCTGAAATTGAGAATTCGATCGCGTAAGGCCAAGAAGCAACGAGAACTCTTTTTCTTCACACGATTCAGAGATTCCCATCCTCTTGTTCCCAAAGGCAGACCAACACAGTTGGAGCCACCCGCTCCCGATATTGTTATTGATGGAGCCGATCTTGGCGTCGAGATTACAGAGTTCTACGCGGAGGAAGCACTTAAGCGGTTTGAGAGCGAACAGCAACTTGTTCTTGAAAAGGGTCGGACCATTTGCGCAGAGATGGGCTTGCCGCCCGTGATTGTAAAGGTCTTTTGGAATGCCGGTGCTTCATCGTCAATGAGAGTCCGAACATCTTTAGCGCAAGAGCTCGTGAAGGTCGTCGCTAAGAATATTCCGCAAATTGACTCGCAGATTGACATTGAACAAGATGGTGAATCGCCTTCGTCGCTGCCTTCCGCGATCGATCTGATTAGTATTGAGCGCTGGTCAATGCACAAGACTCATCACTGGTATAGCCCGCGATTCGCGTTCGTATCCGAGCCTTCAATACAACAAATTGAAGCAAGGATCGCCGAGAAAAACGCCAAGTGCGATGGCTATCGATCTGCTTGCAAATATCTCTGGCTCTTAATTGTCACTGAGGGAACTGCGCCATCCTCATGGGTTCAGTTGTCCGAAAGCATACGCACCTACAAATATCGTTCCGCTTTCGACCAAGTGTTTTTCTTTCACCGACTGTATGGACAGGTGATAAAACTACCCACAACTCAGAATTAAGATGCGTTTTCCCCAAACCTTCATCGATGACCTTCGCCGCCAGGCCGACATTGTCCGCGTCGTGCAGGACTATGTCTCTTTGAAGAAGAAGGGCGCGAACTGGATGGCTTGTTGCCCTTTCCACAAAGAGAAGACGGCGTCATTTTCGGTTAGCCCGGCGAAAGACATCTTCTATTGCTTTGGCTGTCAGAAAGGCGGTTCAGTCTTTAACTTCGTCATGGAGATCGAGCGCGTCACCTTTCCCGACGCGATTAAGATCGTTGCCGAGAAGACGGGCGTGCCATTGCCAAAGCTGGTCGACGATAGTCGCTTTGAAGCCCACAAGCGCGAGTCTGATACGGTGATCGAGTTGAATCAGTGGGCGCTCGTCTGGTGGGAAGACCAACTCAAGAGTAGATCCGGGCAGGCAGCCCGCGAATATCTCAAAGGCCGCGGCATCACCGAAGAGACCATTAAGACTTTTCATCTGGGCTTTGCTCCCGACAGTTGGGATGCGCTGTCAAACCACCTGCGCCAGAAGGGCGCGAGCCAGGAGCACCTCGAGCGCAGCGGGCTGGTCGTCAAGAAAGATGAAGGCGGATCCTACGATCGCTTTCGCGGGCGGCTAATGTTTCCTGTAATCGACGCCCAGGGGCGCGCCATTGCTTTCGGCGGAAGAACCATGGAACCGGCCGGGGAGCCGAAGTATCTAAACTCGCCGGAGACGCCGGCATACACGAAAGGGCGCCATCTTTTCGGGCTTAATCTGACGCGGGATGAAATCCGCCGGAACGGCTTTGCCATCCTGGTCGAAGGCTACCTGGATCTGATCGTGCCGTATCAATTCGGAGTGCGGAACATGGTTGCCAGTTTAGGCACGGCGCTGACGCCGGAGCAGGTGAAACTAATCGCCAGATTTGCGCGTAAGGTGGTGGTGAACTATGATGGTGATCGCGCGGGCGTGCAGGCAGCCAAACGGGCGATCGAAACGATTCTGGCGGAAGATCTTGAAGTCAAGGTACTGGTTCTCCCGGACAACGCCGATCCTGATGATTTCATCAGAAAATTCGGCGTTACGGAGTACCAGAAGCGCCGAGGCGAGGCACAGCCCCATATACAATTCGTGATCGATCAAGCGGTACGGGATCGTAACCTTCACAGCCCCAGTGATAAGGCTGCGGCAGTCGAGGAGGCGCTCCCGTTTGTTCGCGCTGTTCGCAGCCGGATTCAGAAGCGCGAATACTTTGACATTATGATGGACGCCCTGCGCGTGCAAACTGATCAACGCCGCGAACTGTGGCAGCGGATCCGCAGCGGCGCAAGCACGGACGCGGCCACCGTTTCTGAAATGGTCAGGCGCAGTCCGGCGAGCCGGCCAACAGATGCCGAGAGACAATTGTTGATACTATTAGTAGGAAGCGACGAACTGCGAAAGATATTCGTGCCTCGTTTGAAAGCGGATGGCTTTGAAGGATTAGCAACCGCGCCGATTTTACAAGCCATCGTTGAACTTGAGGATTCGAGGGATACAATTGAGCCTGATTCTGTGATCGGAGCCGTTGGTGATGAGTCGCTGAGAAGCGACATACTGGCGCTCTTCATTGAGGACAAACCATCTGAGTCTTTCGATGATTCATTAATGCGGGCGGAGAAATGTTGGAATTCGATTCGAGCGACCAGGTTTGATAAGGAGATCGAGGAACTGCGGTCGCAGATCGCGGACGCTGAGCGAGCGACCGACTCCGAGCGGAGTCTGGAATTACAGCAACAATACGCTGAAGTAACAAAACAGAGAATTGCGCTGGACTCGCTGCTTCCTCGCGATCACAGAATCAATTAGGCATTTCAACTACTAACTTTCAGGAAGCAAAATAATCGTGGCTATTGAAGAAAAAGATAGGGATGACGTGATGGATCGACTGCTGCAATTGGGTGGAGACAAGAAATTTCTGTCATACGACGACTTGAATCGTGAACTGCCGGAGAACGTAGTTTCGCCCGACGATATCGAAGATGTGCTGCAAAAGCTGGATGCCTCGAACATTCATGTGGCGGATTCCGACGAGCGCTTGATTGAACAAGCGGCGGCGATTGCCACCGATGATGAAGACGGCGGCGACGACGACCTCGAGCTGGATCTTTCAGCCGGCGCGCTGGAGAAGACCAACGACCCGGTGCGGCTTTACCTGCGGGAGATGGGCGTAGTGCCGCTCCTGACGCGCGAAGGTGAAGTGGCGATTGCCAAGCGAATCGAGCGTGGCCAGATCAAAACTCAGAAAGCCATTGCGCGCTCGCCGATCGCCGTGGGTGAACTGTTGAAGATTGGCGACGAACTGGCCGCCCACACGATCAACATCCGCGAAGTGGTTAACTTTTCTGAACAGGCAGAACTGGCAGGCGAAGAAGACAAGGCCGAAGAGTACCGCGAGTGGACCATCGAGGGCATCGAGAACATTCGCCGCCTGTTCAAGAACGCGCTGAAAGAGTGGGTCAAGCTACGCACCGAACAGAAGATTACTCGCGGCAAGAAAACAAAGAAACTACTGCGCTTGCGCCGCAAGGTCGCCCGGTTGCGCATTGAAATCGCCGACGAAATCGGCCGTTTGAATATGACGGAGCGCTCGCGCCAGCGCCTGATCAACGCGATTCGCAACGTGCAGAAAGAAGTGCGTTCAGCCGAACGCGAGGTCGACACCTACACCGACCGGTTGACCAAGAAACGCCTGAAGGCCGACGACCAAAAAGCCTACAAGAAGCACGTCTCAAACGGAAAGAAACGCCTACAGGCCGTCGAGGCTGAGCACCACATTTCGCCGGTTGAGATTAAGCGTTCGCTCCAGGCCATCGTGACCGGCGAACATCAGACCGGTCAGGCAAAGCGCGAACTGGTCGAAGCCAACCTGCGTCTGGTGGTTTCAATCGCCAAGAAATATACCAACCGGGGTTTGCAGTTCCTCGACCTAATACAGGAAGGCAACATCGGTTTGATGAAGGCCGTGGACAAGTTCGAGTGGCGGCGTGGTTATAAATTCTCGACCTATGCGACGTGGTGGATCAGGCAGGCCATCACCCGCGCGATCGCAGACCAAGCCCGGACGATCAGAATTCCCGTGCACATGATCGAAACGATCAATAAACTGATCCGGACTTCGCGCGCGCTGGTCCAGGAACTCGGTCGCGAGCCGACCAGTGAAGAGATCGCCAAGAAGATGGACATTCCCGTTTCGAAGGTGCGCAAGGTCCTGAAGATTGCGCAGGAACCAATCTCGCTCGAGACCCCGATTGGCGAAGAGGAAGATTCGCACCTCGGCGATTTCATCGAAGACAAGTCTATTCTGAATCCTTCGGATGCGGTGGTCGCATCGAACCTGCGAGAGATCACCGACGAAGTTCTCGCCACGCTAACGCCGCGCGAAGAGAAAGTGATCAAGATGCGGTTTGGTCTCGGTACCACCGGCTCGGAACACACACTCGAGGAAGTCGGACAGCACTTTGCCGTTACCCGCGAACGTATTCGTCAAATCGAAGCCAAGGCGCTGCGCAAACTGCGTCACCCCTCGCGATCCCGGAAGCTGAAAGCCTTCCTTGAAACCGTTCAGCATGGATAATGAAAACCGGCAGGTTAAGCCGCGGATTAACGCGGATATTCGCTGATAGCAATCTTAGGAATGATCCGCGTTTATCTGCGTGAATCTGCGGCAAATCAGTTTCTGTATGAAGAAAATCATCGAAAGCTACAAGCGAAAGCTGGCCGGCGAAGAAGGCTGGGTGCTGAAGCGGGGCGCGGACTTGCGCGTCGCGCTTTGCTATCCAAACGTCTACGCGATCGGCATGGCCAACCTTGGCTTTCAGGCGATGTATGAGATCTTCAATAACATTCCTGAAGTTTCCTGCCAACGGGTCTTCCTGCCGGACAGTGTCAGAAGCCCGCGCCTGAGCAAGGGCTCGGAGGGCGATGACGGTCGGGCCTCTGACACACGTGCGCTTGACGAAATGCACGAGTACGAACGCACCGGCACCTCGCTGCTCTCACTTGAATCACAGACAAAGCTGCGCGACTTTGATGTGATCTCGTTCTCGATCTCTTTTGAAACTGACTATGTGAACCTGGCGCGCATGCTGCAAATGAGCGGCGTGCCGGTCTGGGCCAAAGATCGAACAAAACACGATCCGTTAATCGTCATGGGCGGTGCGGCCTCGTTTCTTAATCCGGAACCGATTGCCGAGTTCACCGACGTCATTGCGGTCGGCGAAGGCGAAATCCTTGGGCCGAAACTAATCGACACCCTGCTGGAAAACCAAACGAAGGAAGAGACGCTTCTGGCGCTGGCCCGACAAGGTCGCGGCTTCTATGTGCCATCGCTTTATGACGTGAGCTACCACGACGACGGAACAGTTGCGGCCTACACGCCGCTTGACGAGGGCGTTCCGCTGCGCGTTGGTCGCGCGGTTTCCGCCGAGAATCCGAAAGAAGGAAGTTTGCGCCGGGCCATTCGGCGCGGACAAACGGAGATTGTCGCGCAACTGAAACGCGATAAAGTCTTCGCTCCCTCGACAACTATCTGGGCGCCGCAGGCCGAGATGGGCGATCGCTTCTTAATCGAGATTTCGCGCGGATGTTCCCAGGGTTGCCGTTTCTGTTGGGCTGGTTACAACTACTGGCCGCCGCGCGTGGTGCCGGCGCGGGACATCCTCGCCAAGGCGGCCCAATGGCGCGGGAAGACCGACAAGATCGGTCTGGTTTCCACTGCCGTCTGCGATCACCCGGAGATCAGCCAAATCCTGCAAGGGCTGCGCGCGATGGACTATCGCATTTCAGTTTCGTCCCTGCGGCTCGATCAGATTTCCGAAGAGCTCCTGGATGCGCTGGTTGAATCGCGTGATCAGCAAATCGCCGTCGCGCCTGAGACCGGATCAGATCGCCTGCGCCGCGTCATCAACAAAAACCTGACCAACGACGAAATCGTCGACATCTGCGGCGCAGTTTTCGATCGCGGCATGCTGACCGTGAAGCTTTATATGATGGTTGGCTTGCCGACTGAAACGGATGAAGACCTGGCGGAAATGATTACTCTGGTCGAGCGCATCAAGGACCGGATGTTGGAAGCAGGTAAACGCTTCGGCAGGGCCGGCAAGATCATTCCGTCGCTTAACGGCCTGGTGCCAAAGCCGAATACGCCTTTCCAATGGGAACCGATTTGCGGCGAGAAGGAATTGAAGCGTCGTTTGAAATGGGTTTCCAAAAACCTTGCCCGCATTCCCAACGTCGAAGTGCGCGCTATGTCGGCACGCATCGCTCACGAACAGGCCCTGTTCTCTTCGGGAGATCGACGGATCGCTCGCGTCATAGAAGCTACGGCGCGTTTGAAGGGCGATCTAAATGCCGCGCTGCGCGAAACGCAAATCGACGCCGCGTTCCACACCAGCCGCCGCCGCAGTTACGACGAAATTCTTCCCTGGGAGATCGTTAACTCCGGGCTGTCCCGCGAGTTCATGCAACGCGAAGACGAACGGGCCCACGAAGCTCGCTCAACCGCGCCCTGCCCTTCGGTAAATCAATGCACACGCTGCGGAGTCTGCCCGACCACGTGGCTGGCTGAGGCGCCCGCAGGGCTGGTGCAGTTGCAGGCTTACGCGACTCAACCCGCCGCGTTATCCGCCCTTCCTGTTATTTGATTGTCAGAAAAGTTGTGCTCTTGGCCGTGTGGTCGAATTCGTAATTGTAAGTAAAGCCCGGGAATGAAATCGGTCGGGTGAATTGCACGCGCACTTCGATCCGGTTGTCGTTGCGGGTCGGCGTGATAATCGCGTTCTCAGGAACGTGGTACTCCGACCTGCTTTTGCCGAGTTGATCCGCGACCCAGGAAGTCTCGTAACCCTGCGTAGCGGCCATGTCGACCTTGTTTTGCATCACGTCTTTGAAATAGTAAGCGTCATACGCGACAGGTACATAAAGGTATCCCGCGTAAGCCACGATCGCGAAAACCACGATCACGATAATGAACTTGAGTCGCGCCGAGCCGCGCTCGCCCTGCTTCTGCAACATTCTGTGTTTGTTCATGGCCTCAACAACTATTGAAAATTAGTCAAACAAGTTAACCCGATAGGAAGGGGCCTTCCCTATCGCCCACCGCTCTGCCCGCCTTGGGACCGCGGCTGGACAGGCTACTTCCAGAAGAGTGGTTGCAAGCCCGCGCGCAGAGAAGATCTCAGGATCGGCTTGTCAATTTCCCTTCCGTCAACGATGCGAGCCCGTCCGATTCGCTCAAGCAAGACCCAACTGGTTATGCCACCGACGGTTTTCTTGTCGTGTCTCATCGCCCGGATTATTGTATCAATCGTGAGGTCGTTAGCCCGCGGCAGAGGCCCGCAAAGCCGGACGGCCTCGCGTAACGATTCTAACTCGCCGGAGGCCAGCATGCCTAGATTTTTCGAAATTTCACCGGCGACCAGCATCCCAAAACCTACCGCCTCGCCATGGCGGAAGCGCCGGTAACCCGTTAGTTTCTCAAGCGCATGCGCGGTGGTATGGCCAAAGTTGAGAATACGGCGCGATTTTTGATCCGTGCGACTGATTTCCTCTCGCTCGTCGCGGGCCACGATTGAAGCCTTAAAGCGACAGTGCTCGGCGATTACTTCATCCAACTCAATGGCACTGACTTCAGTTTGTGGTTTCTGTTTGCCGGACACCAGATGAAGGTCTGTGCCGCCGCCGCTTCGGAGAAAGCGGCAAGTCTGTCCAAACAACTTCCGACTGCCCACGGCGCCCTGCTTCACCGCCTCGCACCACCCCGCTGTTAATTCCCGCTGCGGCAGAGTTTGCAACGTCGCGGTATCAATCACGACGAGGTGCGGCTGGTGGAAAGCGCCGACCAGGTTTTTGCCGGCCGGCAGATTCACACCGGTTTTCCCGCCGACCGAGGCGTCGATCTGTGCGAGAAAGGTCGTCGGCACTTGCACGAAAGCGATGCCGCGCAGGTATGTCGCTGCGGCAAAGCCCGCCAGATCGCCAACCACTCCGCCGCCCAGCGCCACTACCGCATCGCCTCTATCGAGTCCGGATTCAGCTAAGAATTCGAGCGCCTGCCCTAAAGCGCGGAGTGACTTGTGTTGCTCGCCATCAGGCATCAACCAGTGCGCGGTCTTGAAGTTCCCTGCTCTTAAGCTGCGCAGGGCCGGCGTTCCATAACGCTCGAACACTGTGGGGTTTGAAATCAAGGCGACTCGGCGTGCTTGTGGCCCCAGCACGGCGCGCGTAAGGCGGCCCAACTTTGCCAGGAGACCGGCGCCAATCCTTATTTCGTAGTTCCTTTGTCGTTGCGGCAAGCGCACTTGGACTAGCGGCATGCCTATGACTTTACAGCGAGTAGTGCCAGACTGGTCAAGCGTCCGGTTGGAAACATGCTCGGAGGCTCCCGATGTAATCTCGGGGAAGCGGGGGCGCTGCCCCCTTCCCTCTGGGAGTGTACAGGGAGAAAGGGCCGGGGAAGAGGGTGCGCATGCCCAAGTCGGTCCCTCTCCCCAAGCTCTGCCAAAGAGAGAGAGGGATTTTCCATTGGAAACCCGTCGCCATTGGCTGTTTTACCCTCTTGTTATTGCTGGATTTCAGAGTGCGGGACGTCTAAACTTCCCGAAAAATGCCGAAAGGCGTGGCCCGTTGCCCGGCCACGCGACTATGAAAGGGTAAATGATGATGCCTCGAAAGAGCCTTTGGTTTGGCCTGGCTTTCGCCACAGTCGCCATGTTGGTCTTCGTCTCAGCGGACGCAAAGCCTAAGAAGAAGCACGAACGTGATCGCAGATCCGGTCCGCCAACGCTTTCTTTGGCGGCAGATCCCACGATAATCAAAGCATGCAACGACGAATCGTCTCGCGTGCGTCTGGTCGCCACCGCCACGTCTCCGGACGGTGCTCCACTGCAATACAAGTGGACCATAACCGGCGGCAAGCGGAGGGGCGACGGGGCAAGCACGAGTTGGGATCTGGCCGGAGTTCAGCCCGGCGTGTATCACGCGTTCGTTGAAGTAGGTGACGGTCGCGATCAAAATTGTGTCGCGTTTTCATCTGTTTCGATCGTCGTCACCGATTGCCCTCCGCCGCCTCCAGATATCGTTTGCCCGAATGTGACCGTTTCATGTCCGGATGCTGCCAGTGAAAATGGGACGACGACATTCACGGCGACCATCAGAGGTGGATCGCCCGGCATCACGCCGAGCTATAACTGGACGGTTTCCGCCGGCAAGATCACCAGTGGCCAGGGCACGCCGAGTATTACCGTCGATACCACCGGCCTGGCCGGCCAGACCGTTACGGCAGATCTGGAAGTGGGCGGGTATGGAATGCGCTGCCCGGCGAGTTGCGCGACCTCGATCCCGATCATGAACAAGCCGCGGAAGTTTGACGAGTACTACGACATCGCCCGGAATGACGAGAAGGCGCGGCTCGACAACTATGCAATTCAGTTGCAGAGCGAGCCCGGATCCCAGGCTTACATCATCGTCTATCCGTCACGTCGCGCGCGCCCGAATGATGCGCAGGCACGAGCCCAGCGGATCATTGACTATCTGGTTAACTCGCGTGGGATCGATAGCAACCGCGTCGTTACCAACATTGGCCAGCCGCGAGAGGACTGGTTGTTTGAGCTGTGGGTGGTTCCGGAAGGCGTACAGCCTCCGAGTCCCAACCGCTAAACACGAACACTTAAGTATCGTCCACTAGCAAAGCCGGCGCGGTTCATAACCACGCCGGTTTTTTTTGTACCCACAAATGATGACTTGAAGCAGCCCGGTGATTGATAATCAGAGTGCGTCAGGCAATTCTGCGTCGAAGTGACGACCGGAAGAACGTACGATGGATCGGAACAAACTCTCTGCGATCTTACTCATGTCAATGGCGGTGCTCGGCGCGCTGGTATTTCTTTTCATACTCGGTGGTGGATTACTGCGCGCGTTATTTGGCAGGACTGCCGGGACCGCGGGAATTGCGAGCGTTGCCGGAGGATCGAGTGTAAGCCTCGTATTGGTATTGGTGTTAGCAGCAGTAGTGATTGCGGTTGCATTCGTACTCTATCGAAGAGTTAGACGCTAGCCCGCCTGGTTCAAACAGACTCTGTTTTTGATCTGGTTATCGCTCGGCGGCAACACTCACACTGGTTTCCTTCTGGACGTAGACGATAAAGCGCTTGCCCTGTGGAAGGATGGCATCCTCGCCGCGTTTGAAGGCGCCGCCAATTACCGCCAGAGGCGCCAGCGGAAAGAACACTGCGCCCATCATTATCGTCTTCGCGGCAACTTCGCCGCCGTGACTTATCCCTCTGATCCGATCGCGGTCTCCCGGAAGCTCCTGATGCGGTTGCACCGGAACGCGCGACAGATCAGCCGCAACCACGTCCAGCATGATCCATGAGAGCTTGCCCGCCTTGCCCCACTTGCCACCGCGCTTCGATTCGATAACTCGCCCGGTAACCAAAGCGTCCTTTTCGATGAGCGTGACGCCGTCGACTCTTATGGGGATGAGTACGCGAAAGCTGAGAAAATCGTATGCTCGCATGTTGACGGAGCTCACGGTGTTAGCGGCTTCGATTTCGAGGGGCGTGCCGGCGGGAATCTTCAACTCGCGCCGCGCCGGCTTCGCGTCTGAAGTGTCAGACGCCTTCGGCGTGTCCGATACGGGTTGCGTCTGTTGGACTGATTTTGCTGCGCTGGTTTCGACAGCAGGACTTTGAGCGAAACTCGTGGCCGGCAGAAGAAAGGCTGCTAATATTAGTGAAATCAGTTTTCTCACGGCCGCAATCCTCCGGATCATTGAATGGGAAGCTGAATGGACATGACCCACATCGCAAGGCGAATGCCGCAGAAATACTTTGGCAAAGGCGGGCAAGCCATTTCATTTGATATGAATAGCGAGTGCGGCTGGATATGCTTGTGGACAGTGGTAAACTCTGAAGCATGGCTGCGAGAAAGTCATTCGCAAGCAATAATCATCTTGAAGAAGCGATGGCGCTGCTGATTCGAAATCAGGCCGCGTTCGTCGAGCAGATTGCCAGAAACGATCAGGAACGACTGACGCTTCAGCGTACCGGCGACGAACGTCAGCTCAGGATTGATGAACGCTTTCTCAAGATCGAGGAATGGATGCGCAAGAGCGACGAGCGATTCGATAGGATCGAGCAACGCCTCTCGCGAATTGAGACCATTCTCGTTCAGTTGCCAAAGGCGCTCAAGAAAGAGATCGGATTCAAGCTCCGGACGTAGAGGTCTGAGGTATTACAACATCTGAAACCGGACGGCGATCTTACCTTTATACACAAACCCGCCCGTCGCAATCGAAAAAAATAAGAAGAAGCAAAGGGTGCCGTTACACACGGGTAACGCCACCCTGGTACTGATCTCAATTGGCTACCACCGTTGAAAGGTGTGCCGAACAGGGACGCCTCAGTTTTCTATTCAACCGCACAGACTGCTTGCTGAATTTTGCAGGATCCAAGGGTGTGTCCGCCGCCACATACGCCGTGACCTCGGTACCCTTAGGAATGGTCATGTCTTTGCCGTGCATGAAAAGAAACAACGGAGCTGCCGGAAAGAACACTATGCTGGTAGCAACCATCGCGCCCGTCATCGCGGCGATATGGTTTCCACCGCTACCACCCTTCACCGCGCGCAGAAACACCTTTTCTCCGCTAACCAGCCGTTCAGAGTTCGGCGCCTGCTACGGCACCGAAACCACCGCTTGCGTTTGGCTTGGCCGAAGACACGCCGGTAAGAATCAGACTAGCTCGAACCATGTTGAGGAGAGAAGAAAAGCGGAGGAGAGAACCGGGCTTGGCGCGCTTGCCAAGCTCTAACGGAGTTACACCTGGAAAGCTATAGAACCTTTGGGATCGCGGCCTAGACTGTTAGGACCTGTTCCTCTTGATCTTCAATCAGAAACGGAGTAACAGGCCCGGGTTGTCCGTTACCGATACATGCTGCTATGGAACTTTCTCCAATGTTGCGTCAACCGTAACGTTTCCACTAGAGCTTACACTTATCGTCCGCTGCCACGGCTTGAACCCCGGTTTCTCTATTAAGATACTGTGCTCGCCGGGCGAGAGACGTAAGGTGGACGTCGTGCTTCCGACAAACTTTCCGTCGACGGTAATATCGCACGCATCGGGAGTTGACTTAACTAGAACTGTTGCGAGACCTGATGTCTCGTTGGCTGATTCTGATGGCAGTTGAGGAGTCGTACTTGCAGAAGATGCCGCTTCGCTGTTACCAAACTTAGCTGGATCTATCGGAGTGTTTGCGGCGACAAACGCGGTGATTTCTGTGCCTTTTGGGATAACAATATTCTTGCCCTTTATGAAGAAAAAAAGTGGGGCAGCAGGAAAAAAGACTATCGCAGTGGCGACCACTGCGCCTGTCATAATTCCCGTACGACTTCCGCCACTTCCGCCTTTCACAGCTCGTAAGGAAACCTTATCTCCATTAGCTAAACGGACATAATCAATATTGACGTTTAGTTTTCCCGAACGTCCAAAGCTCTTTTTGGTTCGTGCCTCCGTTACAGTGCCAATGGCTGTGGCACCTTGCGGCACAACAACAAGATCACCAACCTTAATGTCTTCGACAACTTCAAAGTCAACTTTATCATTTAGCTTCGCTGTACCCGATGAGATGGTTTGCGCAATACGAAGTCTCACCGGTGTATCCTCTGGGAGGAAACTGGACGATTCAGGCTTATTAGTGGCAGTCGCTTGAGGTTGAGTCTGTGAGACAGTTCGGTTGAAATTGGTGGTGACAAGAATGGCTGCTAATACGCCTAGGGCAATGAGGTTCTTTCGCACAGTGCGGCTCCTTTTGTTGAGGGTAGGTGTCCCGTGCAGGGGTGAAAACCCGTACATGGACAATCAGGCTTTCCGTTTTCCGTCGTGACTCTCACGGAGGCACGTCGCGGCAGCGGCTATTGCGCTAAACAGAAACTGCTTCTTTCTCGAGTTCTTCGACCAAATACGGCGTGACGACTACAGGCTTCACATCCGCGTCCTCCGCAAGTACAGCACTCACAATCGGCAGGCTAAGCGAGTGTTTCTTTGCAATGCCGGGAACGTTGTGGCCGGCGGCGTATACCGCGTGGCGCTCGTTCTCCTGGTACCATTCGGCGAGGTTCGCGGTCTTGTGCATGTTCTCGATTATCTGCCGCCAGCCGACGCCGGTGTTATAAGCGCAGAATGAGATTTCGCCTTCCTGAGTGCCGTAAGGAATCACGCACATCTCTGTGCGGCGGAAGTCATAGTTGAAAAGGTCCTGAAACCACATGCCCTCGACACACAGGACGCGCCACGCATCGTTTGATGTGTCCTGGCCCGCGCTCGTCATGCGATCGTTGCGATCGGAATTCGCGTTGGTCGAAGACGGCTTGAACAGATTGATGATTTGTGAAATCGGAAAGCCTTCAGGCGCGCGCGACGCGTCAAAGTTGCGCATGATCGCCATGCCCAGTTGCGCGTAGGAAAGCTTCTTGCCGCGGGCCGTGTCGGTAATAACCGCGACGTCTTTCATGAACTGTTCGTAGTTAAAGAATTCGAACAACGAGCTGAACTCGCCGGTCTTTTTATTAACGACCGCGAGGGTAAAGATGCCGCAGTTCGGATGGCAATTGCACGACGACCAGCCCCAGGGAGCATCCGCTCCTTGCAGCATATCCATCACGCTGGTGAACGCTGAGTAAGACGACAGCGGGTACCAATCGCGCAGAGGTTGCATGCGCCCGCCGAGCTGATCCTCTAAATCGTGGGTCATGCCTGAGAGCGTATAACGCTGCTTGATGCGCAGATCATCAGAAATGTCTTCATCGCGACCTGTAAAGGAAACCGGCTGGAAGGCAATCGTCTGAACCTTATCGATGTTCTTCGCCGCGAACTCAACGATCTGGCCAATGCCGTCGTTGTTGATGGTGTTAACGATGGTTACCACGAGCGTGACCTTGATACCGACGCTCGCAAGGTTTTCGATCGCACGCACTTTCACGTCGAACAAATTGCCGACGCCGCGATGCGCGTTTTTTTCTTCGCCAACGCCGTCGAACTGAAGGTAGACACCATGCTGGCCGGCGGCCTTCGCAGCCTTGCAAAACTCAATGTCTTCGGCGAAGCGAATTCCGTTCGTCGCGGCCAGGATGCGATAGAAGCCAATCTTTTTCGCATAAGCTACCGCGTCGAGATAATAAGGCGAGATCGTCGGTTCACCGCCTGAGAAAAGGATAATGACCTGCCGCTTTGGCTTGAACGACACGGCTCGATCCAGAATCGCTTTCGTGTCTTCATACGTCGGCTCGTGAACGTAGCCCACCTGGTTCGCATCCATGAAGCAGGGATTGCACATCATGTTACAGCGGTTGGTTAGATCGACGGTCAGCACGGCGCCGCGGCCGAACTTGATATTCGATGTCCCGTGCTTATGCACGTGCGAATCTTCGGCGGCCTTAAAGTCGCGGCCAAAAAAGAGCGATTCAATCCGCTCGAGAAAAGCCGGATCGGTGGCCATCACGTCGACGAACTCGCCGTGCTTCGGGCAGGTCTTACGCATGACGACCTGGCCGTTCTCTTCCACAATCTGGGCTTTGATTTCGCCGGGATGTTCATTCATCAACGACTCGAGAGACGTGGTGCCGTCGATCACCGCGGTGCGTACTTCTTTGACGCAGCGCGGGCAAAGCGAATCTGTCTCTCTGGGAAAACCAAGCGGCGGCGCCGAGCGTTCGTAGGATTTCAGCAGCGGGCCGGGCGCCCACTTGGGACGAATGGCCTCGCCTTCGGGCAAGCGGGTGTTGAGGGACTGGAAAGCCTTCCAGGCTACGTCAGACAGCGTCGAGACAATCTTCGAACCGGTGACACCGGTCAGTTTACTTTTGTCAGTCTCGCCGCGGCGGAATTGATCACTAAACAATGAGAGCTTCTCCTGTGTGGCGCTTTGAGGTATTCAGACGCGACCAAATCATCGAATGCCTAAGAAATTAAGCAGAACTCGCCGCCCGCAAACCGTTTCGACCTTCTAAGCAGCGCCCGTCATGATAGTTTGCCGGGATAGGCAAAGGCAAGACCAAAAGTCGCTATTCTCATGGTTGAGTCGACGAGATCGCTGGAATCTACTCACAAAGACTTGTTTGCCGGGCACCCATTAGCATCCTTCCTTGCACTGGGGTTCTAGTGTATTATCTCGCCGCTTAGCCGTTTGCCGCTTCATCGCATATCCAGGCGAACGCCCAGAATTGCAGTCATCCTTAAGGCGTCGCCCACGTTTCGTTTACAGGCTGAAGACCACGGTCTTCCCTTTGCACGTCAAGAGTAAGGAGAGCTCCCGGTGTCCTATTTAATTGTTCTCTACCAATGGATCTTGATCCGTCTACCCCGGCGCTTCTCGATCCCGATGGTGGCATTGTTAGTCTTCTACTTTGCGATCGCGTTTCCACTTTTGGTACTGCACGCGGTTCCCCTGGCGGAAAAGTATGTCAACGACAGAGTCCCAAATTATTCGATTCCTGGCCGCGGACTGTTTGGCATTCCGGAAGATTATTCAGTGGTTGGAGGAATCGCTTCGGCCATACTGATTATCGCGGTGGCGGTGCTGGGAGTTTTGTTGAGCTATGGATTGGCCGCGATTTTCTATCGCATCGTCCGCGGCAGGCCAATGAAGCGCCTCAAGCTTTATGATCCGTCGCTGCTTCCCCAGATGCCGACCGACGCGGTGGACAAGAAAAATCCGCTGGCTAAGTATGAAAGGATAGGAATCATTCTGGCCGGAGGAGGCGCGAAGGGAGCCTATCAGGCCGGCGCGATGCAGGCCATTTACGAGTTTCTGGAAAAGAACCAGGCGCTGCACAAAGTGAGGATGATCGCCGGAACCTCAATCGGTTCGTGGAACACACTCTTCTGGCTGGCGGGAATGGTAAAGAAGCCTGACGATAACACTCCCAGCGTGCTCGAACAGTGGTGGAATCAAGTAGACGTGAAGAGCGTAATTCGGCCGGCGCTGTACGTGCCGTTGCGGCAGAATTATCTTTTGTCGCCGCAGCCATGGCAAGAGATATTCACCAGGCTTTTCAAAGAGAATGCGAAGGCTAACGAGCTGTTGTCGCATCACATCAATCACCAGCCGGCAGGCGGCGATCATAGTGATTGCACCGACGCGATGCACTTCTACTTTACGCGCTCGAACGTCGCGCTGGGAAAACTGGAATTTACCACTAATCGAAATGATCTGAGCGATGTCGAGCGAAATCTACCGGCTGAGTTGAAGCCGCGGCAACTGGCTAAGCCTGACATCTGGAAGGCTGCGCGTTCGGTCGATGATATCGGCGATGCCGTCTTTGCTTCGATGGATATCCCACCGCTTTTCAAGAACGTCTCGATCGGTGACGAACTATTCGAAGACGGTGGAGTGGTTGACAACCTGCCGATCAGGTTCGGCACGGAATTCGAGAATTGCGACTTGCTTTTCATCCTGCCGCTGAATGCCAGCTTTGAACAAAAACCTGATACGCGTTCGATTGTGAAGCGGCTGTTCCGGGTCATGGACGTGAGGCAGGGAGTGTTGGAACGCAATTCACTCAAGATGGTTTATCTCTACAACGAACTCTCCGCCTTACGACGACGAGCAGAAAACGCCGAGAAATATCAAACCGTATTGGGCGACATCCGGCGTGAGGCTGCCTCGTCAAACGATATCGACAAGAATGCGCTGGTCAAGAAAATTGCGGACACTCTCAACTCGCCAGAGGCCGAGGGGAACGGCGAGACTGCTGCGGCCGCCAAGCCCGAAGTGGAAGCAGGCGCGGGGGCCGAGAAGGGTTCGGCCGTGAAACGGGCGCTAAATCGAAAACACCAGATGGTTCAGGTCTTCTCTATCTGTCCGGCTCCTGAACTGGCGATCAATACAGCGGAATTCTGGAAGACTGCCGAGGCGGGAAAGGCTTTCCGTCTGATGTATAACACCACGCAGGCAGAACTAAGGCAGTTCTTCTACGTTGACACGCCGGCTCCCGACTGGATTCGCATGGCCCGGGTCAGCCCGGAAGGCGGAGTGACTTACCTGACGGACTTCTAAAGCTTGTCGATGAAGATACGCTGACCCTTATTTTGAGAACGCCGACGACAAACTGAAGTTTGTCGGACAGTCAGGAGCAACCAAATGTCTGCGCAAGAAGGGCCCCCTTACAAAATAATTGCCAATCTCCTGAAAAGCGGCGAGGTCGTTCCGTTCATTGGAGCGGGTGTCAACTTTGGGATGCGAGAGCCGGCCAATGCGCAGTGGGCCATGAACACTGCAAATTTCCTGCCGAGCGGCGCGGACCTCTCAAGCTATCTCATTGAGCAGTGTGAGTTCCCAGACACGAGTGAAACCGACCTCGCAAAGGTCTCGTCTTACTACGTCGAACTCGTTGACCGCTCCGCTCTCAGCGACGGTCTGGTGCCCATTTTCGACCGCGACTACGAACCGTGCGAGATTCATCACTACCTGGCAAACGACATTCCGGCCGACAAACATTTGTTGATTGTCACTACGAACTATGATGATTTGATCGAGCAGGCTTTCATCAGGGCCAAACGCCCCTACGATCTGGTAGTGCATCCGACCGACAGCGAGCGCGCCGGTTCTGTCCTTTGGTGGAAGTATCAGGCCAGCGAGCCGGAGTATGTCCCGCCCAACTCGCTGCAAATTGATCTAAGCCAAACAACTGTTATCTACAAGATGCACGGCTCGATCGACCGCGCTCAGCACAGAATGGACAACTATGTGATTACGGAAGACGACTACATCGACTTCCTCACCCGCATGATTGGCCAGACGGCGCTGCCGGCACAGTTCATGGCCCACTTTCGCACTCATCGCTTCCTTTTTATGGGCTATGGGCTGAACGATTGGAACCTGCGCGTGATCCTGAATAACCTCCATTCGCTGAACCTGCACGCGAAGAAATCGTGGGCGATCCAATACCGGCCCTCAGCCGTCGAGAAGAGGCTTTGGGACAAACGCAATGTAGATATCTACGACGTCGATATCAACGAATTCACCAAACAGCTACGCGCGCGCGGATAATGTTGCGCGGTGAGTAAAATGCCGACCACTGCTGACCACACTTCTTGCCCTTACAAAGGCCTGCAACCCTATACCGAAGCAGACCGCAAGTATTTCTTTGGGCGGACCCGCGATGAGGGGATCATCATCTCGAACCTCTACGCTGCCTTGGTGACGGTTTTCTACGGAGCGAGTGGCGTAGGTAAGAGTTCGGTGCTGTTGGCCGGCGCTGTGCCGCGGCTCAGGCAGGAACCGCGCGATGCCGTAGTGGTCGTTTTCAATACCTGGCAGGCAGAGGACTTTCTTGGGGAGCTCAAGAATGAAGTCGCTAAGCAGGCGGGCCTCGCGGCTCCCATCGATACCGACCTGCCGTTGGACGAGTTTCTGGCGCAAACACAGCGCGCCCTGGGCCTGCCGCTGTTTATGATCTTTGATCAGTTCGAAGAGTACTTTCTCTATCACCCGCCTTCGCCGTCCGCCGACGTTTTCGAGGCGTCGTTCGCGCGCGCGGTAAATCGACGCGGCACTCAAGTCAACTTTTTTCTCTCACTGCGCGAAGACGGACTGAGCAAGCTCGACCGTTTCCAGGGCCGCATTCCGTCGCTAATGAACAATATGTTGCGGCTGGAACACCTCGATCCTGAAGGCGCCAGAGAAGCGATCACCAAACCTCTCGACGAATACAACCGGCGACTGCCCAGCGGGCAAGGGGCGGTGACAATTGAACCGAGTCTAGTCGAAGCAATCCTTGATGATTTGCGAGGCGTGAAAGTAAATTCCCACCAGACCGCGCAAGGTAAGCTCGCGGACTTGCTTGCACCAGCTCCGGCGGCCGAGATCGAAACGCCTTTGCTGCAGATGGTCCTGACGCGTCTTTGGGATGAAGAGAGCGCCGCCGGCTCGCAGGTCCTGCGACTGCAAACCTTCGAAGCGCTGGGCCGCGCCGCAAACATTGCGAGCACACATCTCGACACGATTTTGGACAGGCTGACGGACGCTGAGCGCGATGACGCGGCGAACATTCTTCGGTATATGGTGACGCCTTCCGGCACCAAGATCGCACAGGAGGCCGGCGCTCTTGCTTCCTGGGCTGAACTGACGGAAGAAAAGGTGCAGGCGGTTCTGACTCGTCTGAGTGGTCCGGACATGCGCATCCTGAGAACGGTGCAGGCGCCCGGAGAACTGACGCGTTACGAAATCTTTCACGACGTCCTGGCCCAGGCGATTCTCGCCTGGCGGCGGCGCTACGTCGCCGGGCAGCAGGAGGAGAAGATCCGGCGAGAGGAGCAGGAGCGAGTAAAGAAGGATCAAGCCGAAACCGAACGCCGTCTTGAGTTGGAACGGGCGGGCCGATTGCGCAAAGTGGTCATCGGCTTGTCAGTGATGTTGCTCATAATCGTTGCGCTGTCGGCCTTTCTGTGGAAGCAAACTAAGAAAGCGGAGGCGGCAAGAGAGCTGGCGGAAAGGAAAACAGCGGAGGCGAACCAGGCGAATCTTACGATTGAGGCAAAAAAACGTGCTGAGGCGGAGGCCGCAAAACTCCGGCAGGGCTATGTGAGAGAGGCGGGCAAGCACCTGCGTAACGGGATGGCATCGCGCCTGAAGAAACAGTGGGACGAGGCTATTAATGAATATGATAAAGCTATAGCACTCGACCCTGAGAGTCCGACCGGATACAGTTCAAAGGGCTATGCCCAGATGAGACGCGGAGAAGAAGCTGGTGGACAATACGCAGAGGCGATTAAGACACTAAAATATCTAACGTCGGAAGTGGATCCGTCATACGCCTTTGGGCACTATCATCTGGCTCTTACTTATTGGAAGAATGGTCAAAAGGACGAGGCTGTCAAGGAAGCCCTGGAGGTCCTTAGTCTCGACTCGAATTTTTGCAGTACATTCAAAAGGGATGTCAACTACAAATGGTTCACGGAAAAAGCTGAGTATACTGAGCGCTGCTCACGCGAAGAAACGGCAGATTCTCCATGAAGCCGTTGCCTGCCTCTTAATCCACCGACAAAGCTAAGAACGTATAACGATTATTGCTCGCCAAACCCGCGACCTGACCCATCCGGTTGTGCTCTAGATCTAACCACATGTAATATCTCGCCGATCCCGCTTTATCATGAACGTCGATCAAACAGGCATTGGAGCTGAAAGGCTTCGATGGCCGCTGCTGTGGGAACCGCAAGCTGGATGACTGAAGCGAAAAAGTTAACTGCGTCAGAACTTGCCGCGCGCGTGGGCGGGCGCATCGTCGGCGACGGCAATGTCGCGATCCAACGTGTGGCCGATCTTGAGACGGCGAACGAAGGCGAGATTGCTTATGTCGACGATGAAAAGTTCTTTGACGCAGCAAAGAATAGCCGCGCGTCTTGCCTGATCGTTCCCGTAGGTGCTGCGATGGACTCGCCGTGCCGAATTGAAGTAACGAAACCAAAACTGGCCTTCGCGCTGATCGCCGAAGTCCTCCACCCGCCTGAGCGCCTGGAACCATTGATTCACCCGACGGCAGCTATCGCCGAAAGCGCAGACGTAGCTTTGACTGCTTTTATCGGCCCGCACGTATCCATCGGCGAGAACAGCACCGTCGGAGTGGGCACGCAGATTCATGCCGGAGCCAGCATCGGAGACCACGTCACGATTGGAAGCGATTGTGTCATCCATCCCAACGTCGTCATCTATGACAACGTCACGATTGGGAATCGAGTGATTCTGCACGCTGGTGTGGTGATCGGCGCGGATGGCTTTGGCTATGTACGCGACGAGCAAAGCCATCACAAATTCCCGCAAATCGGCACGGTAGTCATTGAAGACGACGTCGAGTTGGGCGCGAACACCTGCGTTGACCGCGCGGCGCTGGGTCGGACGCGCATCGGTCGCGGCACGAAGATTGATAACATGGTACACGTCGGTCACAACTGTGACATCGGCGAACGGGTGGTGATTGCGGCGCAAACCGGCATCAGCGGCAGCGTAATCATTGAAGATGATTGCGTTATTGGCGGACAAGTCGGGTTCGGCGATCACATCCGCGTGCTCAGCGGCGCGGTAATCGGATCAAAGGCGGGCATTCTGCCGGGGAAGATCGTCCGCCCGGGTGTGTGGTGGGGCATTCCCATCCAGCCGCTGGACGAATACAAACGCCTGAATGCTCACATCAGTCGACTGCCGCACGTGCGTAAGGAATTGAAAGAGCTGGCTGAGCGTGTCAAGATGTTGGAAAACGAGTTGCGTCAAAACGAGGAATAGGATCGTGGTTGAGTGTTTTCAGCGCTTTGAGAAAACTGGAAGCCAACGTAAGATCTTCCAGAAAATAATTTGGAAATCACTGTCGGATCCTCCAGAAGAAAATTGGAATTCAGCGTCTGATCTTCCAGAAAGAAATCGGTTGACAACCAATAGATGTTTACGCGAATCTGAGGTCAAGCTTCGCACTCCCGCGAAGACTTCCCCCAGAAAGTTGCCATCATGAAAAAGTCTGCAAACTGTATTCTCATTGCGCTCGTTCTCTCCTCTGTCGCCGCCGTTTCTGCCCAAACATCAAAATCAATCGACCCCGTCAGTCGTCCGCGTTTGGTAAACGTTTCAAAGACCGCCAGTCCTTCGAAGTCGAAGGTCCAGGACCAGTCAAGTCAACCGCAGACGCCCGCCACGACCAAACGGCAGCCGGAAGAATCCAAGTCGTCATCGCGTGAAGAATCCAGCGCATCTCTGCGCCGCCTTTCACCAAACCGGATCCGGTCGCGCATCAACGAAGCCGAACGTTTGATGAAGGTCCGGCCAGTGCCGACCGCGATGACCGTGCCTTCGCTTGAATACGTAACAGTCGCCGCGCTGCTGCCAGAGACATCACAGATTCATTTGATCCGGATCGACAAACAGACTTTTCTGAAGAAAGGATTAGAGTTTTCGTCGACCACTTCGCTGATGCTGCCGGTCTCTGTCCGCATTGTGCGCGCGAACGGCGTTAACACCGCCGTAACGATCTTTGATGAGAAAAACCGATCCCTGCTGCCGTTGGTGGTGGAGTTTCCGATCGAACGGCGCGGCGTCTTTCGCGAGATGGCGTACTACACCTCGGCGCATCCGGCTTTGCTTTCGACGGAACTGATGAAGGCAGGCCAGGTCTACGTTAACTCGATGGTCGATTTGGCCGCGAAGAGACTGAGAGAGAGAGGCAAGTTCATCGCTCCGAACCTGATCGACGTGGCCAAGCGCCTTTGCATCGTCGAGCACGTCGATCATGATCGTTTCCGCAATGAAAATCGCATCGCGCTGTTCGAAGAGATTTATACACTGTATGCGCTGAACGAACTCGACACTTATCGTTATTCTGTCAGTTCAGCCGGAGCGGGCGGCATGGTGCAGATGATCCCCTGGACTTACGCGCTCATGCGCACGCGGCATCCGGGCGTGGGGTTGAATCCCGATTTCGTCGCCGGCATGCGCAACCACGGTAACGCGCTCGAAGCGATGCTGCTTTACATGCAGGACACCTGGAACGATTTATCCGCGAACGAAGACATTCAGTCAGCGCTCAGCGCCAGGCAAGCGACCGTCACCGAACTGCTGGCCGCCGGATACAATTCAAACGCCGCGAAGCTGCCGGGCTACATTCGCCGCGCAGGTGGCGGGTGGCGCACATTGATTCCGCGCGAGACCCAAATCTACCTCCAAATCTATCAATCGTTGGATAGCCTGATGAAACCGAAGGAAAACCACCCGCGCAAAAAAAGAAAGTGACTGTTGAGTTAAGTTTGGAGTCCCGCCTTTAGGCGGAACACCTCCAGGATTAGATCAACCGCCTAAAGGCGGAACTCCAAACTCTGACACCCGGCTCTAATGCCGGGTGTTTTGCTTTTTGAGCAGTTCGGTTCCGGAGTCGGTACATCTTTTCTTCGGTTGCATCCACCGATCATTTCGGTCTATAACAGCGTGCCGTTGAGTGGTCTTCCCAGAAAACAGGCACGCTGTTCTGTGCTTCTGCGCCCGGACTCTTCCTTCGGGCATGCGCTATCTAAACTTCGTCGGAGCGAAAAATGAAACTAAACATTCTCAGACTTCTTGTCGTCACCCTCGTGTGCGCTTGCGCCGTGATGCTTATCACCCACACGCGCGCACAAAACTCTTCGGTCAATCCCAAGTTCGCCGTCTCGCTATCGAGCCTGGGCATGGCCGTACCTTCGCAGACGCCGGCCGCGCCGGTCGCGCCGAAGGAAAAGACGGTCGAGCAAGCGCGCACAAATATCAAAGTGCTCAACGGCCTGCCCGACTCCCAGTTGGTTCCGGTGATGAATTACATGGCCGCCTCGCTGGGGGTGCGCTGTAATTACTGTCATGTAAACAAGAGTGGTCAGTGGGACTATCCCGCGGACGATAAGGAAGAGAAGCTGACCGCTCGGGTCATGATCAAAATGGTGCTGGACACTAACAAGACGACCTTCCGTGGCAACACGGAGGTCAGTTGCTATACCTGCCATCGCGGCCGGACGTCGCCGACGACGATGCCGTTGCCTCTGACTTTGCCGTCGCCAAGACCGCAACCATCGCCCAGGCCTGCCGGCGAGGCAACTGCAACCCCGGCGCCAACACCGGCGGGACCGACCGCCGATCAGATTTTGGCGAAATATCTTGACGCCCTGGGCGGACCGGCGGCGATTGACAAGCTGAAGACGCTGGTTATGAAGGGCACCTACACCGGCGCAAACGGTGAGGCGCTTTCATACGAAATTTACATGGCTGCTCCCGACAAGTTCGCCATCATTGTGACGACGCCACAGGGAACGATCGAGAGGGGTTTTGACGGCAAGGTGGGTTGGGAGAGAGGACCCCGCGGAGTTACTGAACTCGCACCGGGCGTGCTCGCAGGTCTAAAAGAGAAATTTCTGTTCTATAGCAACATCAAACTTAAAGAACAATTCACGCAGATGCGCGTCGGACGCAGAGACAAGATCGGCGACCATGAGGTTATCATCATCGGCGCCCGCACTGCCGACAATCGGCGCGAGCAACTGTACTTTGACGCTCAGAGCGGTCTGCTGCTGCGCCGCGTCCGGTACACGCCGACGATGATCGGAGTTATCCCTGAGCAGACGGACTTTGATGATTATCGCGATGTTGAAGGCGTGAAGTTTCCGTTCACGGTCAAGGTGGCGGCGGTTGAGGTCGGCAATCCTCTCGCCACCCGCAGTTACACCGAGATCAAACTCAACGTCGCGATCGATGATTCGAAGTTCAAGATGCCGGCGGCGCCTGCGAAGCCTGCGAGTCCCTAGGCAGGACTCCGATCTCATAGCAGTGATAGGGCGCAGCCAGAAGAGGATGATTCCGTGACATCAGAGCCTCAAGTCGCAAATGAACCGGAGGTTCCTTCCCGCGTCAGCATCCTCGCTCGCCTGGCTCCGGTCCTCTCTTACACGATACCAATGCTAGGCGCCGCGCTGAGCGCGATTCTCTTGATGGGCGTGTTGGAGGCAATGCGGAATGCCGCGTCAGCCGGCATTGCCGCGGTGGCGGGTGGTATGGCTGAAGCTGATCTGGCGATAACCATCGCGCTGTATCTTGGAGTCTTCGTGGGATTCATCGGCATCGTGGTAATGGTGATTCGCTTGTTTATGTCGCCGACTACGGCTTCACCTTCCGCCTGGTTCTTCCTGATCACCGGCTGCCTCAGCCTTACACCGCTGCTGCTGTTGTGGAGAGCTCAATCACTCCTTGTGCAAGGTATCTCCCCGGGCAGTGGAGGCTTGGTCGAAGTGGCAGCGAGCATCCAACTATGCCTGACAATGACATTGGTTACCGCGGCGGCGTTTGCGCTGATCCTGTTGGTGGCTTCTTTGGCGCCTTTGCCCTTCACGTTTCGAGCAAAGCGAGGGTACGCGCCTATCCTGGTGCTGGTGTTGATGGAAATAGTGCTAATCGGTATGGCTGTGGCTTTCCAGTTCCGAATTTCATGGCTACACCAGGTCAAGTTTGCCGAGCGATTGTGACCCCTGGGAGATTTCACTTAGGAGATTGAAATGAAACACGCGATCGCGGTTCTTTGTCTATTGAGTTGTTGGTTGACGATCGCGGCTGTCGCCCAGGGACAAGACCTTTCCCAGTATGATCTCTCGACCGACGAAGGCGTCATTGCTGCTCGCGAGGCGATCGCCGGTAAGAAGCTTGATGAACGCAGCAAGCGGTGTATCAGCAGAGATCAAAGCTTGCCCGGGATGGTCGTTGTTGGAGGTTTCGCCTTCGATTATGGCTGCCGTTTTCAGGGCGTGTTCATAAACTTGCGCTACGTCGCAACCGAGGATAAGGCCTTATCGAGAAATGCCCTCGAAGCGCTCGGATGGAAAACTGCGAATCGGGAACTACGCGAAAAGTCGGCCCAAGCCTGGCTTGAGAAAGGTCTGTTCGCATTTGTAACCGTGCTCCGCGCGAAGAACGAGGATTTTCAGAACCATTCCTTTCAGCCGCCCGGGGCAGTCACCAAAGAAGACGGTGAAACGGTCGTCACGCTTTGGATTCGACTCCCATCGGGGCGGGTCAGAGGAAAGGTCTATCAACTTCGCGAGTATCGATTTTCCAGCGACGGAGATTTCGCCGGGAACAAGACACTGGAAAACTTCAATACCGTGAAGGACGGCTAAGCAGCGTCCTTATTCGCACTCACGCAACTGCGCCTCAAGGTGTTCCAGCGCCAATTCAAGCTGGGCCCGGTAACGCGCATTCTGCGTCACTTTCAAGCGACTGAGAATTTGTGATCGTGACAGCAGCAGCGACTGACGGCGCTCATTCTGTTCGCGTTCATGGGGAGAAGCCTGGGGCTTTGCGCGCGCCTCTCTCTCAGCTTTGGCCGCCTCGGCGGCGCTCATCTGATCTTCGACTGACTTGCTTTCCCATCCGCGCGCCATTGATCAGAGTATAGCTGATCCTCGACGGCGCACCTCTGGGAATTACTTCTGGCGGCGCAAGATTACGAGACTGAAAAACTAGCTGTCTTGGTATCCCTCTCCTTGCCATCATCGTCCGTCAGGATGACTTCCACCTTATATTTTCCAGCCGGCCAACCCCGCGGAGGCGGAGTGAAAGTATAGGTTGCGGTGCCGCTACCCGGCAGTTCCAAGGTCTTCTCGAGCCCCGGAACCGGTCCGCTCTGTTGGCCCTCAACATCCTCCACCACCAGGCGTCCTTTTACTTTTACCTTGCCCGGAGCGTTTGAAACTGTCGCGACTCCATAAATCGTGTCGCCCGAGCTGAACGTGCTGGCCTCCGGGCTGCCGCTCTTATCTGTGCTGAGTTTCAAACTGCTGAGGTTGGCCGTCGACGCGCTACAGGCAATGACCGCGATGGCCAGAAGGCCCGAAGCAATCGCAAAGTTCAATCTACTCATTCGCATTCTCTCTCTCCCTTTTTTCCCGAAAGTTTGTTTCCCCTTTTTACCATTTATTATGAAGGCTTGCCACGCGCGTCGCCGCTTCGGGCTCCAGGCACGCGCACAGATGACTCGAATGTTACAGTAGTCCTCGCACCCAACCACCATCCACTTGCAGGGTCACGCCCGTAATATATGACGCGCGTTCAGAAGCGAGGAACGCAACCGCGGCGCCGATCTCTTCGGGTTTGCCCATGCGCCGCATTGGGTTTTGGATGGCCCAAGACTCGATGATCTCCTGCTTCGATTTGCCCGACGCTTGGCCTCGGACTTCGGCCAACTCATTCTGTCTCTCCGTCAAGGTATAACCCGGCGCGACATTGTTCACGGTAACTCCCTCGGCGGCAACTTCATTTGAAACCGTCTTTGCCCAGCCGGTCAAACCTGCCCGCACGGTGTTCGAGAGCAGCAACCCCTCGATCGGCTGTTTGACTGAAACTGAAGTGATGTTGATGATGCGTCCCCATTTTTGCCGGAGCATTCCCGGCAGTACCAGCTTGGCAAACCTGATTGCCGACAGCGCGTTCTGCTCAAAGGCTCGGCGGAACATATCCAGGTCGGTGTCGGCGAAAACCGCCGCCGGCGGCCCACCCGCATTCGTAACGCAAATATCCACGCGGCCAGCGCGATCGAGCGCGAGGTTCACAAACGCTTCGGCCTGTTCCCCGTCAGTCACGTCGGCGGCAATGCCCGCGACGTGGGCGCCGGTTTCTTCATGAATCTTTTGCGCCGCTTCAGAGGCGCGCCTTTCGTCACGCGAGCACAGAAATACACGCGCACCCTCCCGAGCCAACTCGCGCGCGGAGGCGTAGCCAATACCGCCGCTGGCGGCGGCGACTAAAGCGACGCGATCTTTTAGTCCAAAGTCCATATCAGTCGGTGTCCTTCCGATTTTAAGCCACGGAGTGGCGAAATGTTTATAGAACCTGCCGAAGAAAGAAGTCCGCGAGCTCCTTTAGGAGCGCGATATTGCTGGTTACAAGTCCCAAAAGTGTTTCACCCCTAAAGGGGCTCAGTCCGCTTGAGGCATGGCGTGACTATAATCATCGCGTCCCTACGGGACTTCAGCAGCGTGTCGCCGCGAGACACATCTCCAACAACGCGATCGGCTCATCATGGTAGAACACGCGCGCTTTCGTCTGTTTCGGAAAAGTCCTGGTGATCTCTTCTATCGCATCCGCGACTCCGCCGGTTCCGGTCAGGCAGCCGAGAACCTTGCCTTCGTCATAGGCAATCGTAAACTCGTTAAGCGAACCAATCGAACCGGAGATGAACAAAACGACGTCGCATGATCGAACCAGCACAACGTTACGGCCTTTCAATCCAAAACCCGTATAGATGACCACGTCGCACGCATCCACCGGCAGTTGAAATCGCTCAACGTGCTCACATTCACCGCCTGCCGGAGAAATGCCGACGTGAAATGCACCGGCATCGTGTGCCGCTTTGCCGGTTTCATAAACCAGTCCGGTGGTGGCGCCAGTCAGCAGGATTACATTGCGACTCGCGATGGCGCCGCCCAGCGCTATCGCCTTCTCGCGAAGCGTCGTCCCGGAGGCTGCCTCGGCCGAACCCATCACGCCGACTTTGATCTTCATATCAAACCAAGGGAAGCTGCGTTTAGAGGCGGGCTACTCTGCCCGCCCATTTGTCTTCATTGAGACGAGATCGGAGGGCGTTGCTCACCGCTAAACTTCAAATCTATCTCTTTCGAGGTTAGCCTCAACTTCAAGTCCTTCCACAACCGGGGTTGCTCCTGGCACCTCTCCCTTCCGATCCCACCACTTCTCAGTCAAGAACCAAATCAGTCCCGGCAATAGAAAGAACGTACCCACGGCAACCGTGACCATGCGCACCGAAAAACCAAACCGATCCATTAGCTCGCCGACGAGGTAGTTGGACCCGGCCATTGTCAGCGTCAGCAGCGCCAGCTCAGCCGCGAACACGCGGCCACGAAATTTGTCCTCGACCTCGCGTTGCAGCAGTACCGTCGAGAAAACCCAGAGAATGCTGCCCCCGGTGTGCGCGATTGCCAGGAACAACAGCGCCAGAACAAAACTCCGCGAGACGCCAAAAGCGATATAGAAAGCTCCGCCGATCAAAAAACCTATGCCGATCGCGTTCTGCATCTGTTTTCGCGTCTCGCCTGTCCAACGCCGCGCGACTATCGGACCAACAGCCGTGCCTATGCCCCGCGCGGTAAACAAAACGCCAATCCCGGTCGCGGTTTTCCCGCCGACCGGAAAGACTTTCTCGCCGAACACTGCCAGCAAAGTCAGAATGCCTCCACCCATTCCCCAGGCCGGTTTCACCATCAGGTAGGAGAACACGCGCCGGCGATGCTTTACGTAGCGCGCGCCCTCGAGCGTGTCCGTAATGCCGAGCGCTTTGCCGACGGTGAGCTTCGCCTTTTCGCGCGCCGGACGCTTGGGAAAACGAACGCTGGCGATCAAAATCGCGGACGCCACGAAGGTCAGCGAATCGAGTACGAAAGCCACGTCCGTCCCAAACCAGCCGGCGACGAATCCGCCAATCGCCGCTCCGAGTGTCAGCATCGCCGACCAGGTAACAGACGCGATCGCGTTAGCCGGTAATAACTCGTTGTCGGAAACGATCGATGGAATCGCGGCGGTCTTTGCCGGCTCGAAGAAAGCCGAGAACGCGAGCTGCAAAACCGTAATCAAATACACCAGCCACATTTGGTCCGGACGTCGCACCAGTAGGAACCCGAGCACGACGATCGCGCGCAGGATGTCCGCGGTGATCATGATCGATCGCCGGCTGAATCGATCAGCGACTACTCCAGACAACGGTCCTATGATCACGCTCGGCAGAAAACGCGCCACCATGATCAAAGCAACCGCACGACCTGAACCGGTCAGTTGCAACGCGATGGTGTAAACCGCGATCGTGTCAAACCAATCGCCCATCTGGCTGACCACCTGGCCCAGCCACAGAAAACGAAAACTGCGATTGCCACGCAGCAGTTCCATGTAGCCAACACTCGGCGCTCGTTCGCGTCTGGTTTTAGTGACTTTGCTCACGGCTTTCCGGGAAGCTAAGAAGACCTTGAAAGGTGCACTTTGGAAACGTACGTTGTCAACTTTCACCTAATGACCGAACTTTCACTCTGACCTGTCAGATTGAAGACTGCTATCGAAGGTCACACAACGTTACCTTTCGAACCACTCAAAACCTCGCCAATTTCACCATTTCCGGCAAATCCCCTCACAAAAGTCCACGGCACAGGCCTTGTAAGTTGAACCCCGCGGCTAGGAGGCGTTAACCGCTGATCGGGCTCACCGCACTGAGCCCGCTAGCCGCGCAAGACATTTTCCCGAAGGCGAGTGCACACCTGTCGCGAGGCTCAAATCAATGAACTGTTACACCCCAGGTGGCGGACGCGTGCCAGCCTCCGCCAACTTGCCCGGTCATGCGCCGGAAGCTAAAGGCCGAGTTGCTCCGGTACTGTCGCTTTCGGCGCAGACGTATTTCCTCACTTGATCAGCATGAAAATAATCGACCTATCGGATTACAACCGCCCGGCAAAAACCTACTGGACTGTCATGGTCATTGCCGGCACGGCTGTGTTTGCCTGGGCGGCTCAACATGCCTTCAGTCTCTCGCGAATCCAGGGGGCCGGGTTTGCCGGATTGCTGTTACTGGTGATCCTCGTGGGCTTAAACCCGATCAGCATTCCCAATACGAAGTCCAGCTTTACTGCCGGCGATGTCTTCATCTTCCTCGGGGTTTTGTTCCTGGGCATACCCGGCGCGATTCTGATCGGCGTCGTAGATTCATTCGTCAGTTCACGCCGCACCTCGAAACGAGCGGCGAGTTGGATTGCCGCACCGGCAATGATGGCCGTCACAGTCTTCATAGCCGGTAATGCTTTCTATCTGGTCCTCGCGCGCTATGCTCACGTCTCACAACAACCCCTCGGCACAACCCATCTGAGGTTGGATCACTTGCTCGGCGCGTTGGCGTTCCTGGCGATACTCCAGTACTTCATCAACGGTTTCACAATTTCGACGATCTATGCGCTGAGAAAGCGGCAGCCGATTCTGAGGTTCTGGCGAGACGGTTATCTATGGACTTGGTGGTCGTTTCTGGGTTCGGCAATTGCGGCGGCGGTTATCTACTCGGCGGTGTCGCGGCTGGGATGGGCGTATGTACTGCTGAGCGTGCCGGTCATCGCTGCTACTTTTTGGACCTACAAGATCTACTTCGAACGCGTCAGCGCGAAGACCCGCGAAGCCGAGGAGCTTAGCCGGCTGCACCTGGCAACGGTCGAAGCGCTGGCCACCGCAATTGACGCGAAAGATCAAACGACGCATTGCCACGTGCGGCGCGTGCAAATCTATGCCGAAGGCCTGGGCAAGCTGCTGCATCTTTCGGATGGTGAAATTTCGGCGCTCAACTCCGGTGCCCTTCTGCACGATATCGGGAAACTCGCGGTACCCGATCACATCCTGAATAAGCCCGGCCCGTTGACGCCGCCGGAATTCGAAAAAACCAAGATACATACCATCGTCGGCGCCGAAATCTTAAGCCGCGTCGACTTTCCCTATCCGGTCGTGCCGATTGTCAGACATCATCACGAGCGCTGGGACGGCCGTGGGTATCCCGACGGCCTGAAGGAGAATCAGATTCCGATTACCGCGCGAATCATGTCGGTAATCGATTGTTTCGACTCAGTGCGCGAAGACCGGCCCTTCCGTCCCGGAATGTCACGCGAAGAAGCGATCGATTTGTTGCGCAAAGATTCAGGCACGCACTTCGATCCAAGAATTGTCGATCTATTTATCGAGCACCTGCCGCGATTCGAAGCTGAAATCGTTGCTCGCGGCCTTGTCGATCAAATTCATTTCAGTGCGCCCGGAGGTCTGATTGCGCCGACGGAGGATCAGGCCGTCCGGACTCGCGAGAGCACATCGTTCGCCGCCTACGACAAGATTCGCAACGCACATCGCGAAGTGTACGCGCTCTACGAGATCGCCCGCACATTCGGATCTTCCCTGGAACTCGAGAACACTCTGTCGGTGCTGGTCGACAAGGTTGGACACATCGTGCCGTTCGATACGTGCGTGGTTTATCTCCACGACGACATTAAGGGCTATGCCACCGCGGCGTTGGCTGTGGGATTGAATGCCGAGCTCCTTCAGACGAGATGCGTAGCTCCGGGCGAAGGCGTAACCGGTTTTGCCCTGGCAAACCGGCGACCGGTCAATCGCATTCATCCCAGTTTGGATTTCACGGACATGACGTTCGCTGCCGGCCAGGATTACGGCTCCATGGCTTCACTGCCATTGTTCAAGGACGATCTATTGCTGGGGGCGCTTTCGGTTTACTCGATGAACCCACGCGAATATAGCGACGATCAGATCAGGCTGCTGGAAACGGTAACCCGGCTAGCCTCGGATGCGCTGGCTAATGCTGTCAATCATGCCCGGGCCGAATCCAACGCGCTCACGGACTCGCTAACCGGGCTTCCGAACGCGCGCCGATTGCACGTTCGTTTTGAAGAAGAAGTGTCGCGCGCCCGACGTACCGGACAGCCATTTCAGGTGATCATGCTGGATCTCGACGACTTTAAGTTGGTCAACGACACGTTTGGACACAAGGTTGGCGATCGCATGCTGCGCGAAGTCGCCGCTCTCGTCCATGCTCAATTGCGCGAATACGATTTCCTGGCGCGCTATGCGGGCGACGAATTTGTTGCCATCGTTCCTGATACGGCCGCTGAGCAGGTAGAGGAACTTCGCGAACGCATTGAAAAAACTGTCGCCGGATTCTCAATCGACGTGCGCGCCCAGGGTCGCGCCCGCGTCGGTATCAGCGTAGGCTCGGCCGTTTTCGGAGTTGATGGCGAAACGCTGGATCAACTCCTGGTGGCGGCCGACCAGGCGATGTATCGAGCCAAGTCAACACACAAAACCAGCCTTTTCCGCGCCGCGAACCTCGAAACCAGTTCCGCCAAGGCCGCGGCAGAACAGCCACGCGAAGGCCCGCTCGTAACGATAGCGATCAACTAGCTTCAAAGGAGTGCTGTCCTCTGCGAACCTCTGCGAAAACCTCCGCGTCCTCTGGCGTTTAGGTTTTGCAGCTGATTGCCGTTATGCTGAAGCTATGTACGGCTATCACTGCGAACACTGCGACGGAACCGTGCGCCCGAAGAAGGTGCAGCGCGAGGCCTTCAAGCATAAGAAAGGATTCATCATCCTTGAAGATGTTGTCATCGGCGTTTGCGACAAATGCGGAGCGAGGTATTACAGCGCCGACATTCTCCATGCCGTAAATGACGTTGCCAACGGAACGAAACCCTTCGAGCGAATCGATGGGATCCCCGTCGCACACATCTCGACATAAGAGCCTCGCTCGCTTACGATTCGCCCCTTCCGGGGACGCGAGACCCTCCCAATCGCAATTTGCCCTGAAAAACCCATTAATCTTCTTGACAACCTACCCCCCGACCCGTCAAATTGGAAGAGTGGTACGCGGGTCCACGCTCTGCCTTATCCGCGAACGGCCGGCGTTCTGACCGGTCGGCTGAATCCAGCGCCTTTGTCCCAGGCTAATTCCCGCTCGCTAATGCAAGCGGTGCTGTAATTACGCCACCTCATCTTCAGAAAGCCTCTTAAGGCAAAGGACTGCCACAAAACCGTGCTACGAAGAATGCCAGTTTCACCCACTCAACAAACAACCGGTGCTACTCTGCTGATCGTCGATACTGACATATCGGCGCGCGATGGTCTGCGCAGCGTCTTTGAGAGTGCCGGACATCGCACCCTCGCCGTTTCGGATGCGTCCTCAGCGCTGCGCCTGCTGCGGAAACAAACGTGCGACCTGGTGATGCTCGATGTCGAACTTCCTGAGGTTGACGGCCTGGCTCTTTGCCGTTTGCTGCGCGCCCAGCCGTCGATGAAGCAGTTACCCCTGGTTGTGTTTTCAGCCGACGACAGCGAAGGCCGTAAAGTCGAAGCCTTCACCGCCGGCGCCGACGACTACATCGTCAAGCCGTCCTCTCCGGGCGAACTCCTCTCGCGCGTCAACTCGCACCTGAGCATCGCGCAGCGCGAATCGGAACTGATCGGGAGCAATCGCGAGTTGAGCTTTCTCGCCGACCTGGGTCGCGGCCTGCTGCGAACGATCATGCCAGAGCAGGTCGCAAGTCGCGTGGCCGGCGCAATCTATGAAGGGACGAAAGCCGCGCAAAGCGCCTGTGCCGTGAACAACAACGGCAAAGGACTCGCCGTGTGCGTCTTTGATCGAGAAGGAAGCGCGGGGAGCGCTGCGCTCATTGATCTCGATCGACTTGAAAAATGGCTGCTGTCTTCTCGCTCATCGTCACCGGCCTGGCTTACCAACAGTCGGGAGTTTTTGTTCCGGGACGCGCAACACGAGACGGAATATCTTGTGCCAATTCGTTTCAGCGGAAAGAATTTTGGCGCCCTGGTTGTCGCTTTCGCTGCCGCGGAGGATTGCACGGAGGATGAATGCCGCTTAATAGATGCCGCCGCGCAACAAGCGGCCCTGGCAGCGCATATCTCGACGCTCTACCTGGGAGCGCGCGAATCAGCGGCCACGCTGGCACAGGAAGTCGATCGCCGCACCGCTGAATCCGAGATGCAGCAACGCTTCACCGAAGCGATCATCGACACCCTGCCATTGTCTTTGTATGCAATCGATCGCGAGTATCGCATTGTCGCCTGGAACCGAAACCGCGAACTGGGTGAACTTGGCCTGCCCCGCGGAGCGGTCCTCGGCAAAAACATTTTTGAAGTGCTGACAAAGCAGAGCCGCCAGCTTTTGGGACGCGAGTTCAGCAAGGTCTTTGCCACCGGCGAGATTCATCGAGTCGAACAGGAGTCCGTCGGCGAGTCAGGCGAGACCAACCATTGGCTGATTAGCAAGATTCCCATGCGCGCCGACGAAAACGACGAGGTTACGCACGTAATCACTGTGGGCGAAAATATTACGACGCGCGTAAAAGCGCATCGCGCCGTAGCGCGTGCGGAAAAACTGGCCGCTGTCGGGCGTTTGGCTGCCGGCGTCGTCCATGAGATCAATAATCCGCTGGCGACGATTGCTGCCTGTGCCGAGTCGCTCGAAAAGCGAATCGAAGAAGGTGCCTTTAGCGACTCGCCTGACGCAGAGGATCTACGCGAGTACCTGGGTTTGATTCGTGACGAGGCTTTTCGCTGCAAGTCTATTACCAACGGATTGCTTGATTTCAGCCGCCTGCGCGCCGGACAGAGAGTGCCCGTCGACATGACGGAAGTAATCAAAGCAACGGGGCGACTAGTGACCCTTCAAGAGCGGGGTGGCAACATCCAAATCGTGCTCGAAGCGGCCCCGGGCCTTCCAAGCGTCTCCGGAGACGCTGGCCAGCTACAACAGGCGGTTGTCGCTTTGGCTACCAACGCGATAGACGCGATGCCTGAGGGCGGAACTTTGACCTTAAGCGCGAGCCGCGTCAACTCTCGAGTGCTGGTCCAGGTGAAAGACACGGGCATCGGGATTCCGCCTGAGAACATGACCAAGATTTTCGATCCCTTCTTTACAACCAAGGATGTCGGCCGCGGCACAGGTCTGGGGCTGGCCGTCTGTTATGGTATTTTATCTGATCATGGTGGCCGCCTGGACGTACGATCGAGCGTGGGCACGGGGACGACGTTTACAATTACATTGCCTGTCGCAAGCGATTGAAACTGAACCTTCCTTTGTGCGGAGCAAAAGCGGTGAACGAAAAACGTGACGCAAGGTTATTGATAGCCGAAGACGAGGCCAATCTGCGATTGGTGTTGCAGAAGGAACTGCAGCGCCTGGGGTATCGCGTGCAGGCTGCGCCGGACGGTGAAGCAGCGCTGCGCAAGCTGGAAGAGAGCAACGTGGACGTGCTGCTGTGCGACATCAACATGCCGCGTATGGACGGCATGGAGCTCTTGCGCCGCGTTCATGAACGGCCTAATCCACCTGAAGTAATCATGCTTACCGGTCAGGGTACGATCGAAACGGCGGTCGAGGCGATGAAGATTGGCGCTTATGATTATTTAACCAAGCCCTACAGTATCAACGAGCTTGATGTGCGCGTGCGCCAGGCTGCCGAAAAGCGCAACCTGCGGGTCGACAATCAGAGGTTGCGCGCACAGCTCGAGCGGCAATCGGCGCTGCCGGAAATCGTAAGCCAGTCGCAGGCAATGAACGAAGCGATTCGTCTGGTCGAGCGCGTAGCCCCTTCGGAGGCCTCGGTCTTGATCACCGGCGAGTCGGGCACGGGCAAGGAACTGATCGCGCAGGCCATCCATCGTCTGTCGAATCGCGCGAACGGATCGTTCATCGATCTGAATTGCGCGGCCTTCCAGGAGTCGCTCCTTGAGTCGGAATTGTTCGGTTACGAGGCCGGCGCCTTTTCCGGCGCCAAGGCGCGCAAGCTGGGACTGATTGAATTGGCTGACGGTGGTACGCTGTTTTTGGATGAAGTCACCGAGCTGCCGGCCAGCTTGCAGGCGAAACTGTTGCGGGCGATCGAGACGCGCACGTTCTTTCGCGTGGGCGGCGTGCGCAAGGTTGAAGTCAGCGTCCGCATTGTAGCCGCCACCAATCGCAATATTGATTCAGTCGTCGGAGACGGAACGTTTCGCGCGGATCTGCTTTATCGCATCAATAGTTTTCAGATTCATCTGGCGCCGCTGCGCGAGCGGCCCGAAGACGTCGAGCCGTTGATGCATTACCTCCTGAAGCAACTCGGCGGCGCCAGCCCTCCCGAAGTAACAACGGAAGCGCTGGGCAAGCTGCGAGCCTACAGTTGGCCCGGCAACGTGCGGCAGCTTCGCAATTGCTTGGAGCGCGCCATACTCCTCTCGAATGAAGGACGCATAACGTCGAGCGAGCTGCCTCCTGAGGTTGCCCGCAGTACTAACGGCGCCGCGCCATTCACCGCCGGCTTGTCGGCTGGGCCGGTTTCATCAGGCGATGTTTCTCTACCCCTCGGCGCCGGTGATGCTGGTGGGTCACCCGGGTCGGGCTCGTTGCGAGATGTCGAGAAGCAACAGATTATCGCCGCCCTCGAGCAGACCGGATGGCATCGAGGGAAAGCTGCTGAGATGCTCGGTATCTCACCATCCACTCTTTATCGACGGCTGCGCGATTACAATCTCGAGAATCGATTGCGCTAGGGTTGTAGCATAGACTTCAGTCTGTGAACCCGCGCAGAATCATAGACTAAAGTCTATGCCACACGAAAAAGCCGCAGCCAGCTCATGCTGTCTGCGGCTTTCCAAGTGACAAATCGCGAAGCGCGGCTCAGCTAGTCTCTCGCGCCTTTTTCTGTTGGCGCTTGCGGCGATAGTAGAGTCCAGCGAGGCCGCTTCCAAGCAAGATCATCGTAGTCGGTTCAGGTACGGTATTCGGAGTTGTCGTGAACGAGAAAGCTATGCCGTCATTCCAGAAGTGGCAATCAGGATCGAACCCAAACGCGATGTCGCTGCCATTCAGGAAGTAGGTGCTCAAGACGCTCAGTTGATCGGCGGTGAAGGTATAAACGAAATCTCCCGGTGTGGTTGAGAACGACTGCTGAGTCAGAAAAGTATTTGCGGTTCCGGCAGCGACCAGCGGATTGTTCAAATAGCGTTGACCCGCAAAGTTGTCGTTGATGTCGGTCACTGGGACCTGATTCGCGGGGGCATCCTGGAACGAGTTGACACCCGCGCCCTTCGCCGAATCAAGCAGGTGAATGAAGAGCATGTTTTGGTTGCGATCCCAATTGCTGATGTTACGAAACGTCAGGGTTGCGCTGGTAATGCTTTTGCCGGTGAGGTCCACGCCGCCAATTCGCCACGTGTACGCCTTGTGATGATCCAAATCAAACTGGCGTGCCCCGCCGTTGCCGGCATTGGGCGCGGTTATGGGCGCCTGAAACGTTACGGTGTCGGCTGAGGCCACAGTGGGCAAGCCGATCAAAATCACCGTCGCAAACATTAGGATTAACTTTCGCACGCGATATCTTCCTCCGTAGTCTTCTTCGACTCTCGTTCAAAGGAAATGGTTAGTGGGTATACAATTCCACAAAGCCAGCGGTTTTCTGGCCGTTTTTCCAACAAATTGGTGATAATCAGACGGAGGATTCCCTGAAATTGGGCCTGAAGATAACTAATCTCTGAGGAGTTTGCGGTCTATCTTGCCGCGGTCGTTCTTCGGTAAAGATGGGACAAACTCGACCCAGCGCGGGTATTTGTAGAGCGCGATTCTTGATTTAACGAACTGCTTGATCTCATCAGCCAGAGCTTCGGTTCCTTCGTAGCCGTCGCGCACAACTACAAACGCTTTTGGTTTCACCAAGCCGTCACCGCCGTCGTGGCCGACGACCGCACACTCCATCACCGAGTTGTGCTGCAGCAGACAGTTTTCGATTTCCGCGGGCGCGACAAAAACGCCGCTGACTTTCAGCATGTCGTCGGTGCGGCCGTGATACCAGTAGTAACCGTGGTTGTCGACATGAAATTGGTCTCCAGTAGTACACCAATCTCCCGAGAATGTCTCTTTCGATTTTTCGTGCGCGTTCCAATAGCAGAGTGCCGCCGAATCGCCCTTGATCCTTAAGGTGCCCATCTCGTCCGTCGCTACTTCATTCCCTTCCGTGTCGACGATCTTCGCTTCGTAACCTTCGACGATGCGGCCAAGCGTTCCGGGCTTCACATCGACGGGCCGGTTCGTAATGTAGATATGAAACATCTCAGCCGATCCAATGCCGTCGCAAACCTCCACCCCGAACGTTTCCTTCCAACGATGATAGAGCTCGATTGGCAGAGCTTCGCCTGCCGAATAACAAAAGCGGATACTCGACAGGTCGTGCTTGCCGGCGTCCTCGGCATTGAGCATGGCATTGATCATCGTAGGCACGGTGGTGAGGATGGTCGGACGATAACGATCGATCACTTCGAACATCTTCTCCGGTGTCGTGCGTTCGGCAAAAAGGGCGGTGGCCCCGCCGACTGCGAACGGAAAGAGCAGATTGGTCCCGGTGGCGTAACCAAAGAACAGTTTAGGAACGGAAACGGTCAAATCGTTTTCGTTCACGCCCATGGTGCGGCGCGCAAAGACTTCGGTGTTGTAAGGCAGATCGTGTTGCAGGTGAACGGCGCCTTTGGGATGTCCCGTTGAGCCGGAAGTAAACAACCAGATAGCGATGTCATCGCGATGCGTGTCCGCTGCCCGGCATACACTGGTCTGCGAAGCTATACTCTCCGCGAATGAAAGAAACTTAACCCGGCCGTGCGAATCAAGTTGATCTTCGTCGATCGCATCTTCATTGCGCACCACCAGCGTGGCCCGCAGGTAGCTCGCGTCAGAAGCAGCCTCAGCAAAGGGCTTGAGGAACGACTCGTGCACGATCGCCGCACGAGCACGCGTGTATTCAAGGTAGTACCGGTAATCGTCGGCCGGCAGCAGCGGATTCACCATCGTGATCACCGCGCCAATGCGGGCCGCGCCAAACCAGGCCCAGACAAACTCCGGACAGTCAGGCAGGATGATCAGGACGCGATCTTCCATTTGCACGCCGGCTTCGCGCAGCGCATTGCCCGCGCGATTCGCCATCCGCGCCGTCTCGCCGTAGGTGTAAGTCTGTTCTTTGAAGTAGAGACAGACTTTGTTTTCCCGCCCTTCCTCCAGATTGTGATAGAGGAAGTAGTCGGCCATGTTGAATTGATCCGGAAATTCGATGGCCATTTAGTGGAAAGTGATCGGTGCGCCCTCCCTAACGGTCGGGCTACTGACACGCATTCTTCGCCAGAGGAGTGTCAGTAGCCCGCGCGTGAGCAAGGGCTCATTAGTAACAATTGGACGTTCTTTCCGAAGGCTCGATTTCAACTCTTCGCAAACGGACATCCTTCGACTTCGTGCTTGCTGCTCAGATAGGTGCGCGCTTCCCAAAGCTCGGGGAAGAACTTCTTGTCCAGCGTCGTGCGCAGATAGCCGACGCCTTCCGAACCTCCGGTGCCGCGCTTGGACCCCACCATACGCTCGACCATCTTGATGTGATGCGAACGCCAGAGCGAAAAATATTCGTCGTGCTCGATTAAGGCTTCAGCAAGCTGGAATTCCTTGAAGAACTGTTCCTGGTGCGTGAGAACTTCGACCAACGCGCGCTGTCGTTTGCCATAGTTGGTGCGCCGTTCTTTCGCGTCACGGGGCGAGTCAACCGCGGGAGTGTCGAATCCATGACGGCGCAGCAGCGCAAAGAAGCTCTCGGACAGCGACGGCGCATTCATCCGCGCTTGCAGCCGCTGGTGCGCAAAATCATCGCCGGCAAACTCGCGCAGGATGGCGTCGTCTTTCAGGCCGGAAGAGAATTCAATCTCGCGAAACTGCATCGACTGAAAACCGCTGGCCGGATTCAGCTCGTCCCGAAAGCCGAGAAAGCGGACCGGCGTCATCGTTTCCAGGATATGGATCTGAGCGATCAGGAGCTTCTCGATTTCAACAATCCGGCGGAGCGCCTGCGCGGCTTCGGCAGCGCGGTCTTCCTTCATCAAAGCGATGGCCGCGTCAATCTCGTGCAGGATTTGCTTGAACCAAAGTTCGTACGCCTGATGCACGGTAATGAAAAGTAGTTCATCGTGCTGTGCCGGTTTTGACAGGCACGTCTGCAACTTGATTAGCTCAGGCACGCGCAGATATTTGTTGTAGGAGAGTGGTGCGTCTTTGCCGTAGTCTTTTGTCATGGATTACCTATATGGAGGTCCGACAAACTTCAGTTTGTCGCCTCAAGTTGCGAGGCTGTTAGAGCATCGACAAACTGAAGTTTGTCGGACACTTCAAAACGCCGCCCCGGCTCTTTCACTTTCATGGAACGACTTCGAATCGCGAGTCTTTTTCATCTCGGCAATTACCAGTTCCAATTCTTCGTCCTTCGTATAGAAGTGAGGCGAGATACGCACGCCCGCGCCGGGACGATAGTCAACGATGAACTCACGGCGCACCAACTCCCTGGTAATCGCGGCGGCGTTATCGTCCCAAACCGCGATCGTGCCGCCACGCTGCGCCGGGTTCGGCGGACTGGTTACGCGAAAACCCGCTTCGACCGCCAATTCGACCAGTCGCTGAGTCTGCCGCAGGCTTTTGGCGCGAATCTTCTCCACCCCGATCTTGTTAATGACTTCATAGCCGGACTGCGCCGCATACAAGGCCGGAATCGCCGGCGAGCCGTGCAGGAAACGCGTCACGTTCGGAGCGTAACGCAACTCGCTGGCAAACGCGAACGGTTCTTCGTGGGCCATCCAGCCGGTCGTCTTGGGTTCAAGCCGATCAATCAGATCGGGCCGCACGTAAAGATATCCGGCACCCGGCCCGCCGCAAAGCCACTTCACTGAACCGCCGGTCGCGAAGTCAACGTTCAACGCTTTCACACTGAAAGGCACCGTGCCGGCCGATTGATAAGTGTCGAGCACAACCATGGCGCCGACTTCGTGCGCGCGTTGGGTAATCGCTTTGGCATCTTGCAGGAACGCGCTCTTGAAAAGCACATGCGAGATCGGCACCAGCAGCGTTTCTTCGTCGATTGCGGAGAGCATTCTTTCCAAAGGCACCGTGATGCCGTCATCGGATTCTACGGTTTCGATGCGCAGGCCATGGGCGCGGGCGTGCGCTTCGTAAACGTACATCACTGAAGGAAAATTCAGCTCGGAATAAACAATCTTGCGGCGTTTCGAATTCTCCGGCAGCGGTAGAAAGCACGAGAGAATTAGCGACTGGCAAATCGAAACGTTCTGATGCATCACCACCGTTTCCGGATCGGCCCCGATGATGCGTCCAACTTCATTCCCGACCGTTACGGGCATGTTCCACCAGCCTTCGGCCCAGGCGCGCACTCCGCGCGTGGCCCAGACGTCGGCGTATTCCTGCAAACGGTCGTACGTGGCGCGCGGCATCGCGCCGAGACTGTGCGAGATCAGATAGACAGTTTTGTCGAGAATGGGAAACTCAGAACGCCAATTGAGAAGTTCGTCGGTCAAAGGGACTCTCCGTTTAGACTCGGATAATCTACCACAGTTGGATAGTCAGAGTCGGACGCATGACACGTATATTTGCAGTGCGCTGACTTGTCAGCGCTTTCAAAAGCGGCGACTAGTCGCTGCACTCCAAAGCAGCATCTCCGTGTTAAAGTGATCGCGCAATGTGGAAGTTCGCAAACCCCATCAAACATCCGATTCCCGTCACCCGCTGGCCTGCGGCCGATGAGGCGTCGCGTTCGCTTCTGTTCCAGTCAATAGACATCGGACCGATCACCCTCGAGAACCGCACCTGGGTGCCCGCAATGGTCCCCTGGCGCGCGACCGAAGACGGTTTTGTCACCCAGGACAACCTGGACTGGTATCGACGATTCGCCGAAGGCCGGCCCGCGGCTTTGGTCGTCGAAGCCACCGGCATCCGCGATATTCCCAGCGGCCCGCTGTTACGAATTAGCCACGATCGGTTCCTGCCCGGCTTGCGCAAGCTGGTCGAGACAGTTCGCAAAGCGAGTGAAGGTCACACCAAACTGTTCATTCAGATCATCGACTTCCTCGCGGTCAAGCGCCGGCCTGAACCGTCAAAGTATTTCGAACGCTTTCTTCAAATCACCGAAGAGCATCGGAACGCGCTGGCCGAGCTAACTCAGGATTTGAGTTGGAACCAAGCGGACGAGGCAAGGGTTCGCGCCTTTCTCAACGACGCGCCGGACGCGGTAATTGATCGCGTGCTCAACAAGCGTGAGCTTGAATCCCTGCGCTTCGGTTATCGCGAGCGAGTGACGGACACGCACCTGCCGCACGTCCGCGAATTGCCGCAGGTCCTGCCGGCGATCTTTGCTGCGGCCGCGCGCCGCGGACGCGAAGCCGGATTCGACGGCGTCGAGTTGCATTACGCGCATGCCTATACGATGGCCGGGTTCCTGAGCGCGCTCAATACGCGCGACGATGGCTATGGCGGGCCGCGTGAGAATCGCGTGCGCCTGCCGCTGGAAGTTTACGCGGCGGTGCGCAAAGTGGTCGGCGATGATTACGTCGTCGGCGTGCGTTTCCTCGCTGATGAAGTAATTACAGGAGGTAACCGCGTTGATGACGCAGCTTACTTTGGAGCCGAGTTTGCGAAAGCCGGCATGGACTATCTTTCGATTTCGAAAGGCGGGAAGTTCGAAGACGCTGAGCAGCCGAGGTTAGGCCAGGCTGTCTATCCTTACACCGGCCAGAGCGGCTACGAATGCATGCCCACGACCTTATCCGATGAACGCGGCCCGTTCGGCCGCTCAGTGCCGCTGGTCGCAAAGATTAAACACGCCGTGAACGCTGCTGGATTCAAAACTCCAATCGTCGCCACGGGCGGCATCACGACGTTCGAACAAGCCGAGGCAATTCTTCAGAGGGGCGACGCCGATATCGTCGGTCTGGCACGCCAGGCTCTGGCCGATCCCGATTGGTTCGTTAAAGTGAAACTCGGCCGTGGCGATGAAGTTCGGCGCTGCACTTATACGAACTACTGCGAAGCCCTGGATCAGGCTCATCGTCAGGTCACCTGCAAGCTCTGGGATCGGAAAGAGCTGGATGAAAGTGGGATTGCGATGGCTGAAGATGGGAGGCGGAGACTTCTGCCGCCCGATTGGAAAGTAAAAAGGCAAAAGTAAAAAGGAAAAACACCGCTCGAACTTTTTCCTTTTACCTTTTTCCTTTTACCCTTTCGTAGGCGTCGACGAAGTGAGGATCGCGCTCGCGCAATTTCCCCTCGTCGACCCTCCCGCTCCGCGTCATCAACACATAAGCGAGGTCAATTGGCGCCAGATGCATGTAGGTCCTGGCATCCTCAAACCAAAGCATGCTTTCGTAGGCTGCGGCCTGATATTCCTCGATGACCGGCCGGCGCGCTTCTTCGAATCGCTCCAACGACGACGACACGTCCGGGTTTTCATCGAAACATTCTTTCAGGGCGATCGCATCCTCCATCGCCAGCTTCGTACCGGAGCCGATTGAGAAGTGCGCGGTGTGCAACGCATCACCCAGCAGCACGACGTTCTCGAAACTCCAGCGCCCGTTTTTCACCAGCAGGAAATTGAGCCATTTTGAATTATTGGAAAGAAGCGGGCGGCCATTTAGATCCGCGGCAAACACTTCGGCGAGATAGGCACGCGTTTCTTCATCAGACATCTCTGCAAACCCGGCTTTATTCCAGGTCTTGGCGTCGCATTCGACGATGAACGTGCTGGTCGCTTGGTCGAACTTGTACGAGTGCGCCGCAAAAACACCTGTCTGAGTTTCGCGGAAGGTCAGCGTCAATCCGTGAAACAAATGGTTAGTCCCGTACCAGATGTATTTGTTCGGACGCACGCTCAGATCGGGGCGAAACTTTTCTGCAAAAGTTTGCCTGACGAGGCTGTTAACACCGTCCGCTGCGACCAGCAGATCGCAGTCCGCTCTTAATGAATCAAAGTCCGCGACCTCAGCGCGAAACCTTACTTCAACACCAAGCTCTTCACAGCGTCGTTGCAGGATCTTCAGCAGACGAAGGCGGGCGATTCCGGAAAAGCTATTGCCATGAATGGATATCTTCTCGCCGCGATGAACTACATCGACATTGTCCCAGGCTTCGAAGTTCCGCGTGATCTCGGCGTGCGACGGTTCATCGGCGGCGCGCAAATTGGCCAGCGTCTTGCCGGAAAAGACCACCCCCCAGCCAAACGTATCGTCAGGGCCGTTACGTTCATAGATGGTAATCTCGTGTGCGGCACGGGCGTGCTTCATGAGGATGGCGAAGTACATTCCGGCCGGGCCGCCACCGATGATGTTGATTTTCATGCGCGCAGTTCATCCAACGCGTGGCCCAACCTCTTCACCCCTTCGCTGAACAGCTCAGGCTCAGCGCACATGCCCAGGCGGAAGTGCTGGGGCGATTCAAAGAAGCGGCCGGGCACAATTGCCGTGTCGTATTTCTCGTGCAGCAGAGTGTAGAGATCATCGACTTTCCCCTTTAGCAGGAGCGGAAATGAAGTGGTGCCTGAGTCGGTGCGAACAACTTGCAGATCCTCGCGCGAGCCAAGAAACTCGTTCAGCACAGCGCGGTTGCTCTCCAAAATTCTTTTCGCTCGATCGACGATCCGCGGCAGATTGGCCAAAGCCACCACGCTGAGACGCTCGGAGGGCTGTGGCCCCACGGCGCCAAAAACATCGTGCAGCAGACGCATCTGCCGCGCGACATCCGGCGTGGCCAGGATCCATCCGCAGCGCAAACCGCTCAGTCCGTAACCTTTCGTCAGGCTACTCGTGGTAATGAACTCCGGCCCCAGATGAACCGCTGATCGCGGCGCGGCTTCGAACATAGCTTCGAGATACACCTCGTCGACCAGCACGCGCGCTCCTGCCTCGCGCGCTACCGCGCCGATTTTCCGAAGTGTTCCTTCGTGGATCTGGACACTACTCGGATTGTGCAGGTTCGTCAGCGCAATTAGCCGCGTTCGTGGCGTCATCTGTCTTTCAAGTTGATTCACGTCCACGCGAAACCCGTTCTCGAACGATCGCGGAAAGCGCTCGATTCGAGCGCCAAAATATTGGGCTGTGGCGAGGATGGGTTCGTAGGTCGGCTCTTCAATCAAGACCTCATCGCCATGTTCCAGCACCGCGGCCATAGCCAGGTGGTTAGCCATCGAAGTGCCGCCGGAAATGCAAACTACCGACTCGCGCTCGACCTGATAGCGCGCGGCCAGCGCGTCGATCAACGGCCGATAGCCGTAGGCGTTGTCGCCGGTCAAATCCAGATCTTCGATGGTTGCGCCCAACTCGGCAAAGGGAAGATTAAGAATGCCACTGAGCGCCAGATCGTATTTCACCTTCGGGCGCGTCTTGGCCCAATTCATGTAGATCGATTGAGTGTTCATGATTTGAATCTGTAATCTGTAATCTCAAATCCATCCTGAGCCACCCCTCACGGTCGGGCTAGCGCCCCGCGCTTAGCCAGAAATGGCTCTCCGCTTGCGCAGCCAGGCCCAGACGAAATATGCGGGGATACCAGCCAGCATGATCCCCAGGCTGATAGCGCAGTTCAATGGTTCTTTGTAGACCACGCTAAACGTGATGACGCAGCACGCTATGATAAAGAAAGCGGTCGTGAACGGATGACCCGGTATGCGAAAGAAGTCGCCATGATCCTGCGTCCGCTTTCTGAATACGAAGACACACACCGCCGTCAGGCCAAAGAAAATTATGTCGACAGAGACGACGTAGTTCAGAATCTGTTCGAAGCGGCTGGCCACCAGCACGATCACAATTGCCAGCCCGCCCTGGAGCGCAATGGCTATCGCCGGAACTCGAGCCGTGTTGAGCCAGGCCAGTTGTTTGAAAAAGAGTCCATCTTCCGCCATCGCGAAATAAACTCGCGGCGCGGTCAGCATGCTCTGACTCAAAAACCCGATCGTGGAAATCGCAATGCCCGCAGCCAGAAAGCGCGCGCCTCTTTCGCCCAGCGCCAGACGCATAACCGCTGACGCCGGGGTTTTCGTTTGCGCCAGTCCTGCCGCACCCAGAACGTGCACACAAACATAGTTCACCGAAAGATAAACGACGATCACTCCCAGGACGCCAAACAACAATCCGCGCGGAAGATTCCGGCGCGGGCTGCGCACCTCACCGGCGACAAAGCAGGCTGTCTGCCAACCGCCATAGGCGAATTGCGCCGGGATCAAAGCTGCGCCAAACGCGATCAGCGACTGCCAAATGGTCGCAGACGACGTGCTTTGAATCACAACTCCTGCACTTTGCGCCGGCGCGCTCAACATTAGCCCGAAGGCCACCAGCGCTGCGATTGCGATCAGTTTCAGAATCATGAACACATTCTGTGTCACGCTGCCCGCGCGCACGCCAGTGCAATTAATGATCGTCAAGAGGGCGAGGGCGGCCGAAGCCAAAAGCGCCGCGCGGAAATCGGTTATCCGCGCGCCGACCAACTCAAACAGGTGGTTGGCAAAGATAAGCGCGACCGCGGCCATCCCGCCAGTCTGAATTACGAACAGCAGGCTCCAGCCATAGCCGAAAGCCACCAGCGGGTGAAGCGCGTCTCGCAAATAAACGTACTGTCCACCGGAAGCCGAGCTTTGTGAAGACAATTCGGCGTAGATGAAAGCACCGGACAAGGCGATTAGACCGCCCACGGCCCACGCTCCCAGAATCAGAAACGGCGTGTGCACCTGTTGCGCGACCACGTAAGGATTAGTGAAGATGCCGGCGCCGATGATCCCGCCCATCACGATCATCGTCGCGTCAAACAGACCGAGACGACGGGCGAGATGGGACTCTGAAGGAGAGCTTTCGGAAGTTGTTTTGATGCTCACTCTTTCAAGAGTTGATTCGCAATGACCAGCTTTTGAATCTCGGAAGTTCCTTCGTAGATGCGCAATGCACGCACGTCGCGATAGAGCCGTTCGACGACCGTTCCGCGCACCAGACCGGTGCCGCCGTGAATCTGCACCGCCTGATCGACGATGCGGCCGGCGGCTTCGGTGGCGAACAGCTTGGCCTCACTCGCCTCGCGTGTCGAGTGCTCGACGCCTGCGTCTTTCAAATACGCAGCGCGATAAACCAGCAACCGGGCAGCGTCGAGCTCAGTCGCCATGTCGGCCAGCTTTTCCTGTATCAACTGATGCCCCGCCAACGGGCGGCCAAATTGTTCACGCGACTTCGCGTGCAGGATGCTTTCGTCCAGGGCGCGCCGGGCCATGCCGCAGGCGGCCGCGCCGACGCTGGCGCGAAACATGTCCAGGGTTTGCAGCGAAAGCCGCAACCCATCGCCCTGCGCGCCAATCATGTCTTCGGCCGGCACCTTGCAGCCTTTGAATTCAAGCTCGCCGATCGGATGCGGCGCCATCATCTCGGTGCGTTCCGCCACGCTGAAGCCCGGCATGCGAGCCGAGATCACGAACGCGGAAATCTCCGAACGTCCGTCTTCACGCGTTCCGGTGCGCGCAAACACGGTGTAGAAATCGGCGACGCCCGCGTTTGAAATAAAGCGCTTGCGACCGTCGATGATGTAAGCGTCGTCTTCGCGGCGAGCGGTAGTCCTAAGGGCAGCCACGTCTGAACCTGCGCCCGGTTCGGTCAAAGCAAAAGCGCCGATGGCCTTGCCATTTGCCGCGCGCGCCAGCCAAAAGTCGCGGACATGCTCAGTTGCGGCCAAGCTGATCGCGTAAGTGCCCAACCCCTGCATCACAAACGCCAGATCAGCGAGGGATGATGAGTAAGAAAGCGTCTCGCGAATAATGCAAAATGAGCGCAGATCAAATGGCTGACCGGGCGTCGCGACGGCATAGCGCAGAAGGTCTGCTTCGAACAGGAGCATTACGTAACCGCGCACGGCCTCGTCAACGTCACCTTCGTCGTCGCCGGCCCGCACTTCGACTTCGCGCTCGGCAAACTCGGCTACGCGCTCCGCCAGCGTGCGGTGATCAGCAGAGAAGAACGGAGTTGTGGCGATGAAGGAGTCCATTAGAGCGTTTTCGATTGCCGATTGCCGATTGCCGATTTTGAAGCAACGAACAATCCAACTTTCGTCAGTCCGATACAACCTGGCCGAAAAGCCAATCGGCAATTGGCAATCGGAAATCGGCAATTATTCAAACTTCGCCTCCCGCTTCTCAATAAACGCCGCATGCGCTTCCTTAAAATCAGGATGCTGCATGCACAGCGCCTGGGCCACGGCTTCGGCTTCCAACCCGGATTCAAAGCCCATGTGCATCTCGCGATTAAGCATCTCTTTGGTCTTGGCCAGGCCCAGCGCCGGGCCGCGCGCTAACTTCTCGGCAAACTCGAGCGTCACCGTTTCCAATTGATCGCGCGGCACTACGCGATTGTACAAGCCGATGCGCTCGGCTTCCTGGGCGGATATGAAATCGCCGGTCATCAAGAGTTCGGTGGCTTTCGCCAAGCCAACCATGCGCGGCAGCAGATAAGTCGCACCCATGTCGGTGCCCGCCAGTCCGACTTTTACAAAGATGAAAGCAATCTTAGCTTCCTCAGCCGCAATGCGAATGTCGGAAGCCAGCGCGATGCAGGATCCGGCCCCCGCAGTCGTGCCGTTTAGACTTGCAATAACCGGCTTCGGAAGAAGACGCATGTTACGAACCAGTTCACAAGTCAGACGAGTAAATTCCAGCAAGCCTTCGGCATCGCGCTCCTGCAACTCGCCGATGATGTCGCGCACGTCGCCGCCCGAACAGAACGCGCGTCCCGCACCGGTGATCACGACCACCCGAACCTCCTTTTCATCACGCAGCGCTGCGAACGCGTCGGTTAACTCGCGATAGACTTCGAAGGTAATTGCATTCAGACGCTCCGGACGATTGAGCGTAATCGTCGCGATGCCGTTGTGTTGTTCGTAAAGAAACCTTTTTGTGACCTTCATGCGTTTGCGACTTTACTTGATAGCGCCCTCCTCGACGATCTTTATCGGTGCCGGCAACGCGCCGGAATTCAATACACGAGCAAGGTCCTCAGCACTGCTCTTTGAGAATCTGCCAGAGATCTCGCCGGAATCGAGGATCTCAGCTTTAATGTAGGCGACGGAAACCACGCTGCCGTTAAGGACAATCGCCAGATAGCTATTAAGGTGCGATCTGGTCCAATCACCAAGGCGCGTTGCCCCGTCGCGGCGCAAAGTAAAGGCGATTGAATATTCGCCCGGTCTTCCCGTGGCTGGAATCGCGTTGGCTGAGCGCAAGTCTTGTCCGGTGACAATAGGCGTCTTCTCAAGTATCACGAACTGTTGGCCGGTAGCCTGTCCAGGCTCATACGGGGCCACTTGCCCGTTTTGCCCGGCAGCAACGATTGTCGCGTCTTCCTTTGTTTGGTATGTCTGTACGGGCGAAGGACTGAGTGAACTTATGACGGGGGTCAGCTCTAACCTTCCTCCGGCTGTGAGAAAATGCTTCAGACGTTCGCGGTCGGTAACCTCAGGGAGCTTCAGATCAATACGACCGTTAGCGGGATCGCCCTGCGGCTGGATTTCAAAGTTATAGACGCCGACAGCGTCGAGCCGCTTCTTTAGCACCTCAATTGTTTGCTTCACTGCCGCTTCGCGATCAGGCGGGGCCTTATCGATCTCCAGCGTTACCTGCCAGGTGAGCGGCTTCCTGGGACGGAGCACTGAGCAGGCGAGCCCGCATGCGATGACCAATAAAATTGCAATACCTGCAATCGATCTTTCGCGCAAGACATCCCTCCGACGTTACAAGACGGCAACGGCTTCAATCTCGACCTTCGCGCGATCCTCCAACAACCCCTTAACCTCAACGAGCGCCATGGCCGGAAAATGTTTGCCCATTCGCGCGCGATAGCGTTCGCCGATTTCCTTCATGCGCGCGCGATACTCGCTCTTGTCGGTCACATAGATCACCAGACGAGCTATTTGCTCCGGCTTACTACCAGCTTCGGTGACGACGGTAATGACATTTGCCAGCGCCCGATCGAATTGTTTGACAAGATCGCCGGCGACGATTTGTTGCTGCTGGTCCCAGGCCACTTGTCCGGCAATGAAAAGCAGACGGCCATTGGGTTCGGTCAAGACGCCGTTCGAATAGCCGTGCGGCGCGCCAAGTGATTCAGGATTGATCAGTTTGAAACTCATTTTTTTGCACTATCTCGAGTTGATTCCCGCCCGGGTCGCGCACATAGAAGCGTTCCGTTCCCGGTACCGGGCGCGCATCAGGAATTATCTCTACGCCCGCGTCGCGAAAGTTTTTCTCTGCTGTTGCCAGATCGGAAACAGCGAAGCAGATATGGCGCGAACTCAACGAACTGAGCGGCTCGTCTTCCACAGACAGGTGCAACTGCGTATCGCCGATCTGGTACCACGCGCCACTCTGACGCGCGGCCGGCGGCTTCGGCACTTGCTTTAGTCCAAGGACCGCGCCATAGAAATCCTTCGTGGCCGCTTCCAGCTCAGGCGGAACCGTAACGTTTACGTGATGCAGTTGAGTGACCACTATTGAATCTTGAAATTTGGATTCTCGATAATGCCGAAGATGTTGCCGAAAGGATCTTTGACAGTTGCTACTTTGATTCCGCCGCCAACATCCTGCAAATCTTCGTGAAGCGTTGCGCCCAGTTCCAGCATTCGCTTGAAAGCGTCGGCCGCGTTTTCGACGCCCCAATACGCGACTGCGCCGTCGGCCTTTTCTCCAACCTGTCCTTCACTCGGTTGTAAACCAAGCTCGTAACCGGCGACATTGAAACCGACATAGAACGGTTCGTCAAAGTAAGGCTTCACGCCGAGCACTTCACTGTACCAGTTCTTGCCTTTTTCGATGTCGTCAACGTGATAGATTGCGGTTCGCAAGCCGAGAAACATGTCTTCTCTCCGGAGCGCGGGCATCCTGCCCGCAGGGTTACCCGGTCGCTACCGCTCCCGGTTCTGTAACCGCGCATTGAATTCGGCTGACTTATTTCGCGGCACGCTCAGGCTCTGCCATTCATTCGACTTGAAATGCTTCGCGAGATAAACGATCTGACCCGTGTGATAAGCATAATGCGCGAGCTGTCGATTGATCGCCTGCACCACGGTGTGCTCCTGTCCGCGAATCATAAACGTCCGCAAGAGATCGTCTGGCTGTAAGGGTTCAATCGCATCAAAGACGCACTGCCAACCTTTCTCCCAGTAAGCAACCATCTCGTCTTTCGTGGTGCCCGGCAACATCTTAAATTCTATGTCACGGTCACGTTCAGGCTTCTCGCCGTCGGTCGTTAGAAAGTCGGTCCAGCGCGAAATCATGTTGCCGGCCATGTGCTTCATGTTAACGGCGATGCTGTTCGTCTCTTCGTCGAGCGTTTTGAAAAAGTCCTCGTCGCTGATCTGCGCCAGCGCTCCTTCCGCGAGCTGCTTGTAGTCGCGAAACGTTTGCAGCGCGTCGTCAAGATAGTGTTGGCCGAGTGGTTGATCCGACATGGTGTCTTCCCCTCTCCCTTTGGGAGAGGGGCCAGGGGAGAGGGCCTACGGCGCTAATCCCTCCCAAATCGACTCTTTTTCTTGCGCCCCTTGCCCGGTTGAGCGCAACATCCGGTCGCTACCGCTCGCGGTTCCGTAACGCCTCCGCAACTTCGCTACGCTTCACGCTGCGCTGCTCTCCGGATTTCATGTCCTTGACTGCAACTTCTCCGCGCGCGCTCTCTTCGTCACCGGCGATTACCACGAAAGGAATGCTGCGTGACGATGCATACTTGAACTGCTTACCCATCTTGTCTGGTTCCGGATAGACATCGACGCGCAGATCTTTCCTTCGTAACTCGGCCGCCAACGAAAGCGATTCGCCAACCGAGTCTTCGTTCCAGATCGTGACCATCACATCCGCCGGGGCTGAAACCAGCCCGGCCGGAAACATCTCGCGCTCGCTCATCACGACGATGATTCGTTCTAAACCGAGGGAAAACCCGCAAGCCGGAACATCCTTGCCGAGAAACATCCCCACGAGGTTGTCGTAACGCCCGCCGCCGCCAAGACTACCCCCCAGATCGGCAACGCTAATCTCAATAATCGCGCCGGTGTAGTAGGACAGTCCCCGCGCCAGCGCCGGATCGATCTTCACCCGCGAGGCAACTCCGCTCGCGCCCGCAAATGCCATGATCGATTGCAATTCATCAACTCCCCGCGCGCCGGCTTCATTGTCACCCACAGCTTCGACGAGCCGGCCCAGGATCGCGTTATTCAACGCCGCGCGCTTTACGAAAGGGTTTTCGCCAGCGGCAATCTCGGCGGCGTGCTCCAGCGAACCGAGCGCCGTGAAGAAGCCGAGCAGGCGCTTACCTGCGGCCTCCACGATGCCACGTTCAGCGAACTCCTTTTCAACACCTTCCGGCCCAATCTTGTCCAGCTTGTCCAGAGCAATCAATGCGTCGTCGTGCTTTTCCACCGTAACGCCGGCGTTGTTCAGCACCGCCGCCAACGCCTGGCGATGATTCAAACGAACCACGAAATCAGTGAAACCGAGCGCCACCAGCGCATCACTCGCCGCCGCGATCAATTCAGCCTCAACCACCATCGAACGCGATCCCAGCACGTCCACGTCGCACTGATAGAACTCGCGAAAGCGGCCGCGCGCGGGGCGGTCGGCGCGCCACACGGGTTGAATTTGGTAGCGCTTGAAAAACTTTGGCAACTCGTTTTGATATTGGGCAACCACGCGAGCCAAGGGCACGGTTAGATCGTAACGCAGCGCCAGATCGGCCTCGCCGGTCTTTTCATGTTCGCCGCGCTTGAGGATCTTGAAGATGAGTTGGTTGCCTTCTTCGCCATACTTGCCCAAAAGGGTTTCGATGTTTTCGACGGCGGGAGTTTCCAACGGCTCGAAACCGTAGCGCTCGTAGACCTCCTTGATCACGCCGATGACGTACTCGCGTTTGCGCACGTCGGCGGGCAGAAAGTCGCGCATGCCCCGCGGCGGTTGGGTCCTGGCTGAAGACATTGGGTTAGCTCCGGATCGGTAATTCTCCGGCAATCATAACCTGAAACCGCGCTGTGTCAGTAGCCCGACCGTAAAGGAAAGGGCGTATAGAGTACCGACTTCAGTCGGGTTTTCTTTGCTGAGTAAGAACCCAACTGAAGTTGGTACTCTATACACCGTTAACTCAGGATACTAGCCCGCCCTTGAATCTTTGTAACTTTGCGGGTATAAGCAACGTCAATTCACTAAAGCTTGTTTGCCAGTTAGTCCGAAAGACCCTCTAGCTAGGTCTCAAGACGAACGGCAGCTTTCCAACGTCAAATACTTGAATAGGAGTCTCTCCGATGATCCGACGCCAATTTGCCGCCACCCTTCTGCTTCTTGCTTTGCTTCTTACCTTGATCGCCCCGTACGCCGCTTTCGGCCAACAACCCGGGGCCCAACAGCCCGCACCCGATCCAAACGATCCAATCGTCCGCATCAAAGACGAGGGCATGAATCGTTCGCAGGTCATGCAGACGCTTTCATATCTGAGCGATGTTATCGGTCCGCGTTTGACTTCGTCGCCCGGTGCGAAACGCGCCAACGAATGGACCAAAGACAAGCTTACTTCCTGGGGACTGCAGAATGGTCACCTGGAAGCCTGGGGTCCTTTCGGTCGCGGCTGGACGCTCAAGCGCTTTTCAGCGCAGATCATCGAACCACAGGACATTCCGCTGATCGCCTATCCGAAGGCATGGTCACCAGGTATAAAGGTGATGCCGCCAACCCCGCCGGCTGATCCGAAGAGCAGGAAAAAGGTAACCGCTCCTCCGCCTGCACCAGGTAGCGTGGTGACCAGTGATGTCATTTATCTCGACGCCAAAACGGAGGCCGACCTGGATAAGTACAAGGGACAGTTGAAGGGTAAAATCGTCTTGATATCACCGACGGTTGAGGTCAAGGCCTTGTTCGAGGCTCCGGGAACACGCAGAGACGAAAGGAACCTGCTGGCGTTGGCGAACGCGAATCCGCCCGGACCAGGCGGAGGATTCGGCGGCGGCGGAGGAGGGCGAGGAGCCGGCGGCGCCAACCTGACCCCGCAAGAGCGTCAACAGCAGCAGTTTCAACAAACTGTCTTCACCTCAAAGCGGATGAATATGCTGGTTGATGAAGGCGCCGCAGTGGTGGTTGATGTCAGTCCTCGCGGCACGGGCGGAACCCTGTTTGTCCAATCGGCAGCGGCCGCTCAAGCAGTGCCCAAGAGCCTCGAAGAGATGCGAACATTGCCTCGCGTTTCGGTTTACGACCCGAAGAACGAAGCAAAAATGGTTCCTCAGATGACGGTTTCGGCTGAGCAGTACAACCGCATCATGCGAATGATGCAACAAGGCGAAAAGGTAAAGATGACGGTTGACCTGCAGGTCGAGTATCAGGACCAGGACAACATGGGCTATAACACGATCGCTGAAATTCCCGGTTCGGATTTGAAAGACGAAGTCGTCATGCTCGGCGGGCACATGGACTCGTGGCATTCAGGCACGGGCGCTACGGACAACGCCGCAGGCGTGTCGGTGGCCATGGAAGCGGTTCGCATTATCCAGGCCCTGGGACTGAAACCGCGTCGCACGATTCGCATCGCTTTGTGGACGGGTGAAGAACAGGGACTACTCGGGTCTCGCGCTTATGTCGCAAAGCACTTCGGCAAGCTTGAAGGAGGACCGGGGGGCGGCGGCGGTGGTGGCGGTTTCGGCGGAGGCGGCGGCAACAATACGCCGGCCAAGCTCACCACGCTTCCTGAATACGAAAAGTTTTCCGGCTACTTTAATCTCGACAACGGCACCGGCAAGATTCGCGGGATTTATCTGCAAGGCAACAAGGGTGTGCGCGACTTATTCAGCCAATGGTTGATGCCTTTCAGCACCATGGGCGCCGGCACTATTACGATTTCAAACACTGGTGGTACTGACCATCAATCGTTTGACGGCATCGGCTTGCCGGGATTTCAGTTTATCCAGGACGCGATCGAATACGACACCCGCACGCACCACTCGAATCAGGACGTGTTCGATCGCATTCAGGCCGACGACATGAAACAGGCCGCGACGATCATGGCCGCGTTCGTTTACCAGACCGCCATGCGCGACCAGAAGTTGCCGCGCAAGCCGGCGCCGGGAAGGTAGATCAAGGCAAAAGTAAAAAGGTAAAAGGAAAAAAGGGTGGGCGGTCTTTGCGACGCTCACCCTTTTTTCCTTACCACTAAGACACAAAGGGAACACAGTCCAGGAGGGTCGCGGGAAACCAGCCGCCGAGCCAGACAAGACGGCGCCCGCCCCGATTCAATCCTCGTTAGGCCTTTGTGTCTTCGTGTCTTAGTGGTTATGTCTCTTAGCAGTGGGAATAGTCGGAAGCTACAACTAACCCGCAATCACAACTTCCATCCAGTAACGTCTGAGCTTGTCGCGGTTGGCCGCGCGGTAAACGGGATAGTCGCGCACGATTCCCTGATCGGGACGTGCGAACAGTACGTAGGCCTCAAGCAAGCCCGTTTCATTGAGCTTGACCAGCATCTCGAGCGACTGTGTGAGTTTCTTGACCTTGCCGGAGTTTAGATCTTTCGCCGCGGCTTCGGCGACCATTCGAAACGCCGCCGCTTCTTCTTTCAAACTGTGGCGGTATACTTTCTCTTCGGGATAATTCTTCAAGAAATCTGCTTTGGCCCATGCGATCCTCGTCAGGTCGTACATTAGCCAATTGCTCGAGCCATCACTGCTGTCGAGGGTCTTTGGGTCGACCGAGAGCGTGGTCTTTCCGTCTTCGCTGCGCGTCGAGTTAGGCGGCTCGATCTTCGGATGACCCAGATCCACTTTATGCCGCTCAGACCATTGCGTCAGACCGACATACGAGCGACGGCCATACGGCTCGGCGATGATCGCGTCAACAAACTTGTCGCGCGCTGGTTCAGTCTTACCCTGCGCATCCAGAGCATCGCCCCAATACCGGTAAGCCGTTTCCCGGTTCGCGTTGATCGCGATTGCCCTGGCAAACCAAACTCCGGCGGCGTCAAAATGGTCGCTGCGAAACTGGGCGTCGGTCGAGTTCGAGGCTTTCTTGAATTCGGCATCGCCCGCGTAAAGTGCGGCGTCGTATAAATTCGGGTCCGACTCGAGCGCGCGCTTATAAGCCGCGATGGCTTTGTCCATGTCGCCACGAACAAAGGCTGCCTCGCCTTCCCGGATAGCTGCTTCGGCTGTTTTGATGCTTGAAAACGGAAGCTGGGTCGAATCCGGATTCGCCAGGGCCTCCAGAACCATCCCGGTCAAGTTGCTGTTATCGCCGAGTGATCGCGAGCGCATTAGAACGGTCCTGGCACGCTCACGCATGCTTTTACGTTGCGCCGGATCTTTCTCGGCCGCGGAGTTGGCGTACAGCGCAAAGCCCAACCGTGAGAGTATGACCGCGTCGTTCGGGCTGGCCAGCGCTACTTTTTCCAACAGCGGCAAAGCGGCGGCAAAGTTGTTCGATTCATAAAGGTCTATTGCCCGCTGCCGTTCGGCTGGATCCTGCGTGCGGCCAAACGCGCCGGCCGCAAGTAAGAGCACGGCGACAATTGCCAGACAAGCATTGAGGAAGATTCTTTTTGCGGGTAAGCTTTGGTTGCGCATATGCTGAGAACCTCTGATCTGCGGGTTTCCGAAACTCTTGCCGGAGAAGACGGCGCAAGTCTAGGGCCAATTTCAGAGAGCTGTCAACGAGTTTGAAAGTGGCACGGGCGTACCGCCCGCGAATCACGCGCAAGATGCGCGTGCCACATCCTGAGCACGATGTCCCATTTACTTGAAGTCAAAAACCTGCACACGTATTTTCAGACGCGCGAGGGGTTGGTGTGCGCGGTTGAAGGCGTCAGTTTTCATCTTGATCGCGGTGAGCTGCTCGGACTGGTAGGCGAGAGTGGCTGCGGAAAGTCGATGACCGCGCTGTCCGTGATGCGTCTGGTCTCGCCGCCGGGAAAGATCGTGGCCGGCGAGGTTCTGTTTGAAGGAAAGAACCTGTTGCAGCTGTCCAACACCGAGATGCGCGACGTGCGCGGCAACGACATCGCGATGATCTTTCAGGATCCCATGACTTCGCTGAACCCGGTCTTTACCGTCGGCGAACAAATCGCCGAGGCGTTGCGCCTGCACCGCGGTCATTCGCGTAAAGAGGCGCGGGCCGCAGCGATTGAAGCGATGCGCGAAGTTTCGATTCCCGATCCGGCCCTGCGGGGCGACGACTATCCTCATCAGCTCTCCGGCGGCATGAGACAGCGAGTAATGATCGCGATGGCCCTCGCCTGCGATCCGAAAGTATTGATTGCCGACGAACCGACGACCGCACTGGATGTAACGATTCAGGCGCAGATTCTTGAACTGTTGAATAATCTGCGCCGGAACCGCGATCTCGCGGTGCTGCTAATCACCCACGACCTGGGCGTAGTGGCGGAAGTTGCCGAACGCGTGGCCGTGATGTACACGGGCAAGATCGTCGAAGACTCGCCCGTGGATGAATTGTTCGCGCGACCCAAGCATCCCTACACCGAAGGGCTGCTGCGGTCGGTGCCGAAGCTGACGGCGAAAGACGTCGCCAAAGCAGAACGTTTGCAGACGATCGAAGGCACGGTGCCCAGCCCAACCGCCCTGCCGCCGGGTTGTCACTTTGAGCCCCGTTGCACGTACCGGATGCCCCGATGCCGGGAGGGCGAGATTCCGCTTTACGATGTTAGGCCCGGCGTGCAGGTAAGATGTGTCCTGTTTGAGCCGGCGACGGCGACGGCGTCCCAAGAATAGGCCCTTTGAGACGGATAGGTCCGATATGTCGATATGACAAACGGCGAAAACCACAAGGATGAACTAGTCCGCGTCAGCGGACTGGTAAAGCATTTTCCCGTCGAAGACAGCGGCGATGTCTGGCGCGCCGTCGATGGCGTGTCGTTCGAGATCCTGCGCGGCGAAACGCTCGGTCTGGTCGGCGAATCCGGCTGCGGCAAATCCACCGCCGGACGTTGCCTCCTCCGTCTTATCGAGCCGACGAAGGGCGAGATCCAATTCGAGGGTCGCGATGTGATCGCGATGGGCAAAACCGAATTGCGCCAGTTGCGACGCGAGATGCAGATCATCTTTCAGGATCCAAACGCGTCGCTGAATCCGCGCATGAAAGTGGGCGACATCGTCGCCGAGCCGCTGGTCATTCACAAGATCGGAGATCGAGCGCAACAGCGCGAGCGGGTGGCCTGGCTGCTGGGCAAAGTCGGTCTTGACGCGGACTTTATGAAGCGCTACAGCCACGAATTCTCTGGTGGCCAGTTGCAACGCATCGGGGTCGCGCGCGCTCTGGCGCTGAATCCGAAATTGATTGTCGCCGACGAACCGGTCTCAGCCCTCGATGTTTCCGTACAGGCGCAGGTCGTGAATCTGCTGCAGGACTTGCAGCAGGAATTTGGACTTACCTACCTCTTCATCTCGCACGGACTCGCCGTGGTTGAGCACATCTCCACGCGTGTTGCCGTGATGTATTTGGGTCGTATCGTTGAGATTGCCAGCGCTGCAGAACTTTATGTGCGGCCGTTGCATCCGTACACCCAGGCCCTTCTCTCGGCGATTCCCATACCTGATCCGCAGGCCCGGCGCGACCGCGTAATTCTAAAGGGCGATGTGCCCACGTCGAGAAACCCGCCGTCGGGATGTCGTTTTCGCACCCGCTGTCCGATTGCCATCGACGAATGCGCGCGAATCGATCCGGAGTTGCGCGAAATCTCTCCGGGGCACACGGCCGCCTGCATTCGCGTCTCGGGGTACGAAAGCGCTCGCGTTGTGGAGCGGGTAGTCTCATCGGACTGAAACAAGAGTAGTATTGCAGACGTAAGATAATCGACTCCGCTCAAGTTTTGTTGCGCCGTCACAGGAGTAACCCGCTCGCTACTGCGAGCGGTTCGGTAACATTGGACGGACAAGCAGTCTCCCCGTCCTTCGGATTTCAACAGGAGGATAGTGAAATGAGCGATCCGAATCAGGAATTTCAACCACCACCGCCGCCACCACCATTCGTTGCAACCGTGCCCGAGCGCCAGCGACCTGTGAAGTTGCTCTGGGCCGGCATTGCCCTGGTCGTCCTGGGAATCATAGTCGTAGTCGGCGGTATCTTCGGTTTCATTCCCGGCGGCATTGGCACCGGATTAGCCGTGTGTGCACTGGGCATTTTGCTTGGCGCCTTGAGTTTTGCCCGGCTGCCATACGTCCCGGACGCGCCCGCGCCTATGTCGACGGTGGGGAGACTGGCGGGAATCTTCTTCGAACCGACGAACGTGTTTCAAAATCTGCGCGCGCACCCGCATTGGCTGGCGGCAATTCTGATTATGGGGTGTCTAAACGCAGCTTACGTGGCGGCCTTCTATCATCGGTTGACGCCGGACCGAATCGTCAATTTCACCATGGACAAGCTTGAGGAGAGTCCCATCAAGCCACCCCCCGAGGCGATGGCCCAAGCGAGGCAGCAAGGCGTCGAACAGGAAAAGTCGACGGCCTACCAGGTGGGAAAGGCTGTCAAAACCGTCGCAGGAACTTTTTTCGCCGTCGCTTTTGTCGCGGCACTTTTCCTTCTTGGAGTCCTGGCCTTCGGCGGACGCATGCATTTCTGGCAAGCCTATGCGGTGACCGCGTTCGCAGGTTTCCCCGTGTTGGTTATACAGAAGGTGATCAGTTTCATCATCCTCTTCGTCAAATCGCCTGACGATATCCACCCGCTGATCGGCCAGGAAACTCTGGTGACGGACAACCTGGGAATATTGTTCAAGTCTGCGGAGCACCCGGTGCTGTACGTCGCCGCCAGCGCGATTGGAATCCTTTCGTTCTATAGACTTTGGTTGACGGCGAAAGGCTTGCACGAGGGGGGATATAAGGTTAGTTCTTCGGCGGGCTGGGGCGTAGCGATTACGCTGTGGGTGTTGGGACTATTGTTCGGCATGGGAATCGCCGCAATCTTCCCGAGCTTCCTGTCGTAGGAGAGAAGCGTAAGTAGGGAGAGAGAGTGGCACAGACTTCAGTCTGTGATTCCTGATGTAAATCAGATCACCGGCCAAAGTTTGTGCCACTCTTTCTTACTCGTATCTCAGCGATTCAATGGGATCGAGGCGCGCGGCCTTCCACGCCGGCCATAGTCCAAAGATCATGCCGATGCCCACGCTGGCGACAAAACCGGCCACCGGGGCCCACAGCGGCACGTACGACGGCATGATCAGTTTCACCACCAACGATCCCAGCCAGCCAATCGCCAGCCCCACGAAACCGCCAAAGCCAGTCAGGGTCATCGCTTCGATCAGGAACTGCCACAGGATGTCTTTGCGGCGCGCCCCGATGGCTTTGCGCACGCCGATTTCGCGAGTGCGTTCAGTCACCGACACCAGCATGATGTTCATCACGCCGATGCCGCCCACCATCAATCCAACCGATGAAATCGCCACCATGGCGATCGCAATACCGCCGGTGATTGAGTGGAAGGTGCTAATCAGATTCTCGGTTGTTTCGATACCAAAGTTGTCAGGGTTGCCGAAAGGAACTTGCCGGCGAACGCGCAGCGTGTCCGTCACCTGATCCATGGCTTCCTGCATCATTCCCGGCCTGGCGACGGCCAATACATAAACATCGTCAGAGTTTGGTTTCAGCTTGCGCGCGACATTGTAAGGCAGGTAGATGACGTTGTTCTGATCGTCGCTGCCGCCGCTGAATAGAAACTGCTCACGCTTTTGCAGGACGCCTACGACTCTATACTCCTCCGAACCGATTTTGATCGTGTCACCCACGGGCGAGCCATACGGAAAGAAATCGTCAGCCACTTTCGAACCAACCACGCAAACGCTCTGGTTCTGATCGTTTTCGAACTGCGAAAAAAAGCGGCCTTCAGCGACGACCTGGGTCCCTGCCTTTTCGAAATCCGGCAGTGTTCCCTGTAGCGCGACGGAGGCCGAGGTTTTGCCGCCGCCGCTGACCAGAAGTTTTTGGCCAAAGAAGTTGTTGGTGATTTCCAGAAAAGGGACGGCCACTTCCACGGTCGGCAATTTTGAAAGCGCAATCGCGTCATCGTACGTCAGGTTCTTTCGCATGCGCTCTTCGCGCGAAAGGCGGCCGACGTGAATGCCCGGATTGTACTTGCTGATGTACATCGAGCGGGTGCCGAACGACTCGACTTCTTTGGTGAACGCCGTGTCGATCCCGCTGATAATCGACGCGATTAGCATCACGGTCACGACTCCAATGATTACGCCGATGATTGTCAGGAATGAACGCAGTTTATTGGCGCGCAGCGTAGCTAAAGCCAACCACAGGTTTTCGAGAATGTCGCTTCTTATTAACTTCATAATGTTTGTCAGTAGTCAGTGGTTAGTGGTTCCCTGCGACTGACAGCTGACAACTGACCACTGACCACTAACAGCCTTAGGTATCCGCGCGCAACGCCTCAATCGGATCCAGGCGCGCTGCTTTCCACGCAGGCACGATCCCGGAAAGAATCCCCACGCCTCCCGAGGCCGCCAGGGCCCCGAGTATTGCCAGCAGCGAAAGGTAAGTCGGGAAGAAAGTCGCGGTAACAATCTTGCCCACAATCCACGCCAGAAATACGCCAACCGCGCCGCCGATCGTGGCCAACGTTATGGCTTCCACCAAAAACTGTTTCAGGATGTCCGCCTTGCGGGCCCCCAGCGACTTGCGCAGCCCGATTTCTTTGGTTCGCTCGGTAACTGAGACGAGCATGATATTCATAATCACGATGGCGCCCACAACCAACGCAATCCCCGGAACAAAGATAGCCACCAGAAAGATGGTGCCGAAAAGTCGATCGCGCAAACCCGTGATTGCGTCCGGCGTGACAATTCCAAAGTTGTCTTTCTCGTTCGGTCCCAGGTGGCGGCGCGCACGCATCAGGTACCTTGCTTCCTCGACGGCGTCAGCAAAAACGTCGTCGGTCTTTGAGGTCGCCGTGAAGTAAAGCGAGCGCTGCCGCATCAGGGGACCAAAATTAACCTGATAAGTCTTCAACGGGACGACGATAAAGCTGTCCTGGGGAATACCAAAGACAGTTCCCTTTACTGCTTCCACCCCGATCACCCGATAAGGCAGGCCGCGAATCTCAATCTCTCCGCCGATGGGGTTCCCCGCCGGGAACAGTTTGGTAGCAATGTCTGCACCGACATAGGCCACGCGCGCGGCGCCCTCATTTTCGGAATCAATAAAGAATCGTCCGTCGGCGATATTGCGATTGTCGATGTCCGCGGTATTTGCCGTGGCGCCAATCACGAAAACATCTTCCAGGATCTGATCGTTACGCTTAACCAGGGACGGCGAACCACGCGCTTTCGCTCCGATCTTGCCGATCAGCTGAGCGCGATCCTTCAGGAATTGGTAATCGTCGAGGGTCAGTTCCTTGTTGCGACGCTGGGCGGCCGCGATCGTGTCGGTATCCTTGAAGTCTTCGAACGGGTTGAAGCGCTGAACAGAAAACGACTTGGCGCCGATGCCCGCGATTTTTTCGTCAATGTAAACGTTGAAGCCCTCGATCAAAGACACCACGGTGACAAAGGCCGTGACACCCACGACCATGCCCAGCAGAGTCAGCGCCGAGCGCAACTTGTGCGCCCAGATTGCGGCCACGGCAACTTTCAGGATTTCGAGTAGTTTCACTGCGTTTATTACGTCTGATGGGGGAGTTTAGTTACAAAGTTTCCGCACCTAATGCTTAGAGCTTTGTACTTAGAGCTTAGTGCTTTGTTCTTTATTACCACAGGCCTGGCAATATTTGAATCCAGCCCGAAACTGATGAACAAAGCTCTAAGCACTAGCACCCACTACAAGCCTATTCATACCTCAATGATTCAATCGGATCGAGCCGCGCCGCTTTCCAGGCCGGCCATAACCCGAAAACAATTCCTACTGCCGCCGAAATGCCTACGCCCACAACGATGGCCCAAGCCGGAACGAATGCCGGCAGCGGCGAGTATTTGTTCATCAGAAAGCTCGCCAATTCTCCGACCACAAGCCCCAGGAAACCACCGATTGCCGTCAGGACTACCGCCTCAATCAGGAACTGCGACAGGATATTGAGGCGGGTCGCGCCCACTGCCTTGCGCAAGCCGATCTCTTTAGTCCTCTCCGTAACCGACACCAGCATGATGTTCATGACGCCGATGCCGCCAATCATCAGCGCTACAAACGAGATCGCCGTCAACACCAGATACGTCGCTCCGGTCAGTTGGTTGTAGACATCCAGCAGCGCGTCCTGGGACGAAATGCCGAAGGTGTTGGGCGCGCCCGTCGGCACGCGGCGGCGGCGACGCATGATGTCGGTCATCTCGTCAATGGCGGATTTTACATAGGCGCGCGACACCGGCCGGACAATGATGACGTAGATGCTTTCGGGAAAATGCAGCTCGGGATAATACTTTTCGAACGTCTTGATGGGTATGAAGATCGAATTGTCGCGTGACTGACCGAGAAAGTTTCCCAGCGGCTCCATCACGCCGATCACCTTAAAGGGACGCCCGGCGATCTTGACCTGCTTGTCCAGCGGATCGGTGAATGGAAACAACGCACGCACGAGGTCCTGTCCGATCACGCAAACGTTCGAGCGTTCTTCCACGTCGAGATCGGTGATAAAGCGGCCTCGCCCAACATAACTGGATTGCGTGAACTCGTAATAGGGCGTGACGCCGAGCAGGATCGGCGTGTCGCTCTGCTTGTCTTCGTAACGGACCGTCTCAGCAATTATGCGATAGAGCGGAGAGACGCTCAACGCCGAAGGCGATTCGCGGCGAATGGCATCGGCGTCATCGAGCGTCAGTTCCTTGCGGTGAAGCTCTTCCGAATTCGGTTGATGGCCGAAGCTGGGCTCGAATTTCGTCATCCAAATTGAGTTCGAACCCAGGGCTTCGATTTGTTCGGCGAAGGACTTGTTCAGTCCCTGTATGATCGACACCATAAAGACAACCGTGACCACGCCCACACTGACACCCAGAATAGTCAGCGACGAGCGCAGCTTATTCGTGCGCACGGTGTCGAGCGCCATCCAGGCCGATTCTATGATATCGACAAAGTTCATCACTATTCAGATCTCAACGCTTCAATTGGGTCCAACTTCGCTGCCCGCCAGGCGGGCCACAGACCGCTGATCACGCCAACTATGGACGACGTGCTGACGCCCAGCACCGCCGACCAGGCACTGAAAAGCAGGGGAAAACCGATCAGCAAAGCAATCAACCAGGCCACGGCAAACCCGGTCAGGACACCCAACGCGCCTCCGATCGCGGTAACCGTGACGGCTTCAATCAGAAACTGCGTCAGTATATCCTTCCGGCGCGCGCCCACGGCTTTGCGAATACCTATTTCTTTGGTGCGCTCGGTCACTGAGACCAGCATGATGTTCATCACCACAATCCCGCCCACCACCAGCGAGATTGCCGAAACTCCAATCGTTACGATGTAGATATTCGAAGTCGCGCTGTTGTAAAGATTCAGAAACACATCCTGGGTCTCGAGCGCAAAGCCGTCGTCTTCATCACGAAAAGTCTTGCCGCGCCGGTTGCGCATGATCGCCCGCGCCTGGTCTTCGGCCTGCTCGAGTTGCGGCGCCGTTTCCGTCTGCACGAACACCACCAGCGAATTGTGGGCGCCAAAGTTTTTTTCAAAGTTCGCGTAGGGAATGTAAATGATGTTGTCGCGCGAGGCGCCAAAGATCTTACCCAACGGTTGCAGTACGCCGATGATCGTGTACCGGTGTCCGCCGGCCCAGATGTCCTGGCCGATCGCGCGATCCATCGGCTCATCCGGGAACAGGTTGGTCACAATATCCGGGCCCACGACGCAGACCTCACGCGCGGCGGCGCTTTCGCTATCCGTCCAAAGACGTCCCGTGTCGATGGACACGCCATCAATATCGAACATCGCCACCGGCGTCACTGCCCGCAGGCGAGCGCCTTCGAACTTCTGGTCACCATGCTTGGCAATCTCAAAACTATTGGCGGCAATCCCGGTGCGCCAGCAAGCGGTGCACGATCTGAAAACCGCTTCGGCATCTTCGCGCACGACGTCTTTTCGCTTGTTGAATTTGATGAAGTCTTCCCGTGACGTGATCACCTGTGGCCTTTTCGAAATCGTGAAGACCGTCGAACCCTGTGAAGAAAAGGTCGAGGCCACGGTCTGATCCAGCCCCTTTATTATCGTGACCACCGCGATGACCGCGGTGACGCCGACAATGATGCCGACCAGCGTCAGCGCCGTGCGCAATTTGTTCTGGCGCAGACTGCCCGCAGCCACCAGGAAGGCTTCCCAGAGCGCGGCGATTCTAAAAGCCGGGAACGAACGGATTCTGGCGGGAAGTGAAATGCGCTTGCCGAAGGCATAGCCAGGGCCTTCCGGTTTCGCGTCGCTGCGAGGGGACATCGCAGCGTCTCCTATCTTATGCGCTCGTCTTTTTCGATCATTCCGTCGCGGATCGAGATGACGCGATGCGCGCGAGCCGCAATATCGTGCTCATGTGTGACGAGGATAATGGTATTGCCATCTTCGTGCAGTTTCCCGAACAAGTTCATGATGTCATAGCTGGTCGCGGTATCGAGCGCGCCGGTGGGTTCATCAGCCAGCAGGATCGAGGGATGATTCACAAGTGCGCGCGCGATTGCCACCCGCTGCCGCTGGCCGCCCGAAAGCTCGTTGGGCCGGTGCGTCATGCGGTCGGTGAGATCGACCGCCGTGAGAGCTTGTTTGGCCATCTCGTGCCGCTTGGCTCCCGGGATGCCGCCGTAGATCAGCGGCAGCTCAACATTGTGCAGGGCCGTGGCGCGAGCGAGCAAATTGAACGTCTGAAAAACAAATCCGACTTCCTGGTTGCGAATGCGCGCCAGCTCGTCGTCGTCCATTTCCGAAACGTTCTTGCCATTCAGCCAGTACTCGCCCTGTGAAGGAGTATCCAGACAGCCGATCAGGTTCATCAGAGTCGATTTCCCGGATCCTGAAGGCCCGGTAATGGCCAGATAGTCGCCGCGGCGCACCTCGAACGAAACGCCATGGAGGGCATGCACTTTCTCTGCGCCCATGTCGTAAGTCTTCCAGAGGTTGCGCATCAGGATCAGCGTGTCTGCTTTGCCGTCCTGCGATGACAACTCAGGCTTCACGATAACGCCGGAAGAAGTTTGTGATGTTGCGACCGTAGCTTCGGTCATTAGCTTCCTCCGCCGGCGTTAGCGTTAGCCCCGGCAGCGCGCGTTTGACGTTTCACACTCGCGCCGTCCTTCAGAGTCTTCAGCACCCGGCTGGGACCGGTTATGACTTCGGCTCCGGCTTGCAGGCCGCTGGTGATTTCGATGTCCGATTCGCCGGTAATGCCCGTAGTCACTTCGACGAATTTGACCTTGTTGTTCTTATCCAGAAGGTAGACACCTTTTTGCTCCTTCGGCTTCTCACCCACAGGTGTCGGGGCGCTGCTGGCAATCGAAGGACCGGGCGAGGGCGCTGGTGGCGCCTTCTCGACAATCGCCTGCAGCGGTACGGCGATTACGTTGTTCTTGGTCTTCGTGGTAATCGTCGCGGTGGAGCTCATGCCGGGACGCAGCTTGGCACGCACCTCGTCGGTCAGATCTTTGAGCTCCAGCGTGACTTTGAACTCTTTCGCCTCCTGCACGTTGACGCGATTGGAAAGCCCCCCCTGCGTATCGGATTTGGCGATTGCCAGCGGGTTCTTTTGAGTTACCGTGGCAGTGATTTCCTTCTCTCCGAGCGCATCGACCTTCACTTTAGCCTGTTGCCCGACATCGACGTTGGCGATTTCGGTTTCGTCGACGTTGACCTCGATATTGATGGTTGACATGTCCGCGATGGTCATCAAAGGCGTCGAAGACAAAGCTGACACGGCATATTCCCCTACCCGCGTAGGAATATCAGCAATGACGCCGTTGAGCGGCGAGTACTGAGTTGCTTTTTCGCGCTGGCTCGACTGGCCGCGCAGAATTGCCTGCTGTTGATTAACTCGCGCCTCGCTCGTCTTCACATTAGTCTGTGCTTCTTTCACCGCCACCTTCTGCTGGTTGGCGCGTTCCTGGGCTTCCTTGACGGCGAGCTTTTGCGATTCGAGATTAGCCTTGGCGGTATCAAGCGCAATCTTTGCCTGTTCGTAGCGATCGCGCGCCGCGTCATAGTCAAAGCGAGATGAAACGCCCTTTTCGATCAGTTCAGTGGCGCGCTTCAGTTCGCGCTGAGCGGCATTCAAATCGACCCCTGCGCGATCGACGGCTGTCTGTTGCGCAATCACCTGCTGACGCGCGGAAGCAACGGAGGCTTCTGTGACGGCGAGTCCCTGCTGAGCCGACGCAACACCATTGCGGGCGCTCTGCACATCGCTAATAAAAGCCTGCGTGGAGGCAAATTGCGCTTCCTGACTGGACTGCAATTGCGTTGGATCGATGCGCACCAGTGGCTGGTTCTTGATGACTTGATCGCCAGGGTTGACGTAGATCTCGAGGATCCGGCCGGCGATTTCACTGGTCAGCCTAATGTAGCGAACGGGGCGCACCTCGCCCGATGCTGTGACGGTCGACCGCAGTTCCGGCCGCACGTCCAATTTTACCGTCGTAACTTCAGGCTCATCTTTACGGGTGGCCACGACACTGATAATCACGATCAGTGCCAGCACGACCACCGCGGAGACTGCGATGATGATTTTCTTCTTTCTACTGAGGGCCATTGAGTTTCGGATCCTTAATTAGCTTGATTTAGCCGGGGTTTCACTTTTTGTCTGATTAGCTGCCGCGAGCTACGAATATTCACGCCTGGTTCATGCTTGAGATGTTTTTACGATGAAATCCAGCGCCTGGTTTCAAAGAAATCTCCAGGCGACAATCAATTATAAGCGACAGTTGTCATACGGGCGAACCCTCAGGGTCTGCCCGGCAACCCTGGTCCCAGGCCACATTCTTGGCCCGCATGCGCCGTTATTCAACGCCGTTGGCGCGGTCAACGGTTTCGCGTTAAGATTGTCCAGCCGCGTAGGTTCATTAGGCCGATAAACCTGCGCCTCGGAGCGAAATGATTCTTTGTGAAAGGTGCGGGACCGAAAGCGCTGATGGTTCGCGTTATTGCGACGAGTGCGGAACCGCCCTCTGGCTGGCCGGAAAATCAGGCGGCCTTTCAGCGCCGGGAGCGGAAGGCAACGGCTCGGATGGCCGGCGCAGAGACTCGACCGCGACCGTCGCCCAATCGACCGGGCAGAAAAACTCGCCTTTGATATCAGAGCAGCAAACTTCGGCACCTCTGGTTGTATCCCGTGGCGTGCACGCGACGCTGGTCATCGAACGTGGAAATTCCGCGGGCAAGCAGTTTCCCTTGAGCAACAAGGAAGCCGCCATCGGCCGCTGGGACGCCGACGGAGGCGTCTTCCCGGACGTCGATCTGGATTCCGACGATCCTGAGGCGAAGGTATCGCGGCGTCACGCGCGCATTTCGTTACGCGATGGCCAATACCAGATCGAAGATCTGGGATCGACGAATGGTACCTTTGTAAACCGCGGTCATCGATTGACGCCGGGCGTCCGCCAACCGCTGAACGATGGCGATGAAATCATCGTCGGTAAGACTTTCTTGCGTTTTCGTGTGACCAAATAGGAAACTCGCGTCCGACTGAAACACGGAAGCGAACTTGGTTTTTGTTTTTCGACTCCTCCGGCAAATAGCAAATGACTCTCTGTAAATGTGGCGCCAGTGTGGGGCCCGACGAAAAGTTTTGCGGCACTTGCGGAGCGCGCCAGCAGCACGAGGACACGCCGATCGTGTCCAGTAGCGAAGGCGCCGGCCCCGGAGCCGAGATTTCGTCAGCAGGTCAGCAGGGCATGGTCTCGAACTATTCCCAGGTGGCCGCCGATGGGAACAGCACCTGGGGCGAAGCAGAGGTGAGCGAGAAAGCAGCTCCAGGTACTGGCGAGCTTGCCGAGAGTGCCGAGTTTTCATCGATGACCGCGCGCGCCGACGAAGTTCCCGAAAAAAGACAGAAGCCCAAGGCGCTGGCCGGCGGAAAGATCCTGAACGGCCGTTACGAGATCGTGCGCCGGATTGGCGGAGGCGGGATGGGCGCCGTCTACCTGGCAAAGGACCGCAATCTGGGCGAGGCGCCGCGCGCCGTCAAGGAAATGATCGAGTCGCACATCGACGACGCTCAACACGAAAAGGCAGTCGCCGACTTCAAACGCGAATCCCTGTTGCTCACCGAGCTCGAGCACCCCTCGATTCCCACCGTCTACGACTATTTCTATGACGAGCCTTCGGAACGTTTCTATCTGGTAATGAAGTTCATTCCGGGGAGCGATTTGTCTTCGCACTTGCGCAGCTCGCAGGGCGGACGCATCGACGAGCCTACCGTGACTGAGTGGGGAATCCAGGTCGCCGACGTCCTGGAGTATTTGCACACGCGACCGCAACCAATTATCTATCGCGATCTCAAGCCGGCAAATCTGATGATCGACAGCAACAACAACCGGATCATGCTGATCGATTTCGGAATTGCACGCTGGGTAAATAAGAAGGAGAAGGGCGTCACCGCAGTTGGCACGATGGGTTATGCGCCGCCGGAATTATTTAGCGGTCAGGCCGATCCGCGCGTGGACATCTACAGCCTGGGCGCGACTCTGTTTCATTTGTTGACCGGCTCAGATCCTCAGGACAATCCGCTGCTTATCTTTGACTTCACCAAAAATCCGCGCCCACGCCAGATCAACCCGGCGCTGTCCAGCGAGATGGAACGACTCCTGATTCGCGCCGTTGAATACAAACCGGAACATCGCTTTCAGTCGGGAGCGGAGCTGCGCGAGGTGCTGGCCGCCCACCTTGAAAAACTGCGTTCGGGCCAGGTCAGTTATGGCGCGCCGGCTTTCGAGCTGGGCGGCGAAACTATGCGCGCGGTCATCGTCTTTTGCGGATTCTGCGGCGGCCGGATCGCCGCGGACGACATTTTCTGCGCGCACTGCGGCTCTCGCCAGTCACTGGCGAGCGACTCAGGCGCAGCCCTGGCGCAGGCGCGCGCTACCGCAAAACTGATTGTCGCCGGCACGACTGAACTGGACGCGTCGTTCCTTTTGCAAAAGGAAAGCAACCTGGTCGGGCGGACAGACCCCTTGTCGAACATTTTTCCCGAAGTGGATCTATCGCGATTCGATCCGCAGACCAAAGTCTCGCGGCGCCATGCGCGCATCTGGCGCGAAGGCGACGCGTTCATGGTCGAAGACCTCGGCTCAGTAAACGGAACAGTAATCAATGATATGATTCGCCTCGAGCCGCGGCAGCCGCGCGCATTGGATAGCGGAGATCGAATCCGCATGGGAGAGACTACGCTGCACTTCCTGGTTGGATAGTCAATCGCTTTGGATTCGCGGTTTTTGATTTTTGATCTAGTCTGAGGCCTCGCGCCTTAGTCGAAAACCGGGCCGGCCGGTGGCAATCGCAATTTCCAAATCAAGAGTCCAAAATGGAAAGCCCGCAATGACTGCAAAGGTTCAAACTGCAAAACCGCCAAACGTGGCTGCTGGTTCCCGGAGCGAGCAGCGCGTTCGCGTACGCTTTCGCGCGCCGTTTGCCCTGCGCTGCGGGGCCCTGCTAATCGACTATACACTGCTGACGCTGATCATGACTTTCAGTACAATGGTCGCCCGCTTAATGGGCGGTGGCGCGCGCCTGGCTGGCGGGACGGCAGAAAAGGTAGGAATCTTTATTACCATAGTGGTGGCTGTGCTCGATCTGGGTGTGCTGGCCGGACTGACCGGAAGGACAATCGGAAAGTGGACAACGGGTTTGCGCATTGAGCGCACCGACGGCCGCTTGCCGGGAATTGCTCGGGCCTTCCTTCGTCACTTTGTGGGATATCCTTTGTCGCTGTTGCCGTTCGGTCTGGGCTTTCTAATTGTCGCGGTGAGTCCGACCGGCCGTGCACTTCACGATCTGATCGCCGGAACCATAGTAGTTCGGCCCCAGGCCGGGCCAATTGTGGTGCCAGTGCGCAAACCGCGCCCTCAGGGCGCTTGAGTTTCGGAGTTCAACCTTTCGGGTTGTTGAACTATCGAGGCGCAAGCTAAAGCTTGATGACTCTAAACTGATCGATTATGGCTGAACTAATCGTCAAATATCCGGATCGCGGTGCCGAGCATTTTCAGATCAGCCGCTTGCGCGTCACTATTGGACGCTCGGCACGCAACGATCTGTGTATCCCGGATCCGTTTGCGTCGCGGGTCCACGCCGAGGTGCGTAACGAAGGTGACGAATACTTCCTTCAGGACCTGGGCTCGGCAAACGGCACGCTCTACAACGGCTCGGTAGTCGAGGTGCCCATCACCCTTGCGCGCGGCGGACGCATTCAAATCGGCGAGACGGAGATTATTTTCAACGACAGTCCGTTTCCGCTCAGCAGCGGCGCCACGATGATCACGGATAATTCGTCGTCGATACCAGAAGCGACGATTGCCCTCTCTTCCGCGGATCGTACGACCTCCGGACTGTTCGAAGCCATCGAAGGCGCGCGCACGCAATCGGAAGAAACCGCCGCGTTCCGCCCCGCCAATCAAAGCGATCTGCTCGCACTGATCAGCAAAGTGGGCGTGGCGCTGCTCGCCTCAGTCACGCTGAACGAAACACTCGAGCAGATTTCGAGCCTGGTGTTTGAAGCGGTCCCGGCGGATCGATGCATGATCATGATGCGCGACGACAAAAGCCCCGAGTTGAAAGTTGCCGTGGCCCGACTGCGCGATCGCGCCGGCGAAGTTGGCGAGATTCGCATTAGCCGTTCGGTGATCGATGAAGTCGTCGTTAACGGAAAGTCTGTGTTGACCTCTGACGCGCAGGCCGACCCGCGCTTTGCCGGCGGCACCGTGATGCTGCAAGGCGTGCGCTCAGTGCTGGCCGTGCCGCTCGGAGTGGGCGCCAACGTCTTCGGGATCATCTATGCCGACTCTCCTCTGGCCGACGGACGCTTCACCGAAGATCATCTGAAAGTGCTGACGACGCTGGCTTCGGTCGCGGCCATTCGCGTCGAGAACGCGCGTCTGACCGAAGAGCAAATGGAACGTGAGCGGCTGGAACGCGAGCAACAAGTGGCCAGCGAGATTCAGCAGCGATTTCTGCCGGCCACGGCGCCCGTGGTTGCCGGTTATGAATTGCAGGGCATCAGCTTTCCCTGTTACGAAATCGGCGGCGACTATTACGATTTCATTCAGCGTGAAGACGGCAAGCTGTTGGTCGTCCTGGGCGACGTTTCCGGCAAAGGCACCGCGGCCGCCCTGCTGATGTCATCACTGCACGCCGCCGTGCACGCACAGGCCGACATACACGACTCTCTGGCAAAGACAATCGGCGCGGTCAACCGCTATCTGGTCGATAGCATTCCGGCGAACCGGTTCGTTACGCTTTTCTACGCCGAACTCGATCCGAAGAACGGGGCATTGGCCTTCCTCAACGCCGGTCACAATCCACCGCTGATCGTTCATGCCGGGGGCACAATGGAACAACTCGCTGCCGGCGGTCTGCCGTTGGGCATCATGACGAACGCCGATTTTAAGGAAGGGCGAACCCAACTTCATCCTGGTGATGTCCTGGTGATTTATTCCGACGGCGTTTCGGAAGCGACGAACCCCAGCGGCGAAGAGTTTGGTCCCACGCGGCTTTACGAAGTGGTCTCGCGCAATCTCGACGCTTCCGCAGGCGGCATCCGCGATCGGATTGAATCCGCGCTGACGAAATTCTGCCAGGGCACCCCCGCCGCCGACGACATCACCCTGGTGATCTGTAAGCGGCTGGCCGAAGCATCAGAAGTCGCCATCGGCGCGGCGAGCTGAGTTTCCGAAAGAATCGCGGCTGCGGGTATTTGCGGCAAAGACCTGTCTATCGTTCCCAGGCGCATTTCCAACATGAAGTGAATTGGCCCTCAATCGATTCTCCGCAGGCGAGACAAACCCAACTGTCGTGAGTTTCAGTTTTGGCGTCTCGCCACGCGTCCACTATCCCTTTGGCCCGGGGATAATCCCCGTCGTTCAGAATCCAGAGTTCGGGAGGTATGAATGGAACCTCACCCGCGGCCACTGAGAGATACTCGTGTCGAATCATGCAAGGGATGCCGGCCTCCTCCAGGAGGCTTTTGAACATCTCGTTATCCAGGCCACCGTTCATTGGACTCGCAGAGCATAGGAATCTCATGAGACCACTTTCCCCCGGGCATTACTACTGAATATGCGGAAGCCTTCCGCATAATACGCTGATCAAGATTCGTTCCGCTTGATAACGGTGGCATCCGGCGACGGGCGCGAGCTACGACGGAGTCACTGCTGGCTAATCCCAGTACTCTGCCCGCTCAGCGTCCTGCGTGACCCAGATGGTAATCGAGTAGCGTCGGCCATGCTTAATAGGAGTCACTTCATGTTGATAGTTGCGGTCGCACATGAATCCGACCAGCATTCCTTCCTGCGGGATAATCTCTTGCTCAAAAGAAGGGAAACGTAACAGTCCGCCCTCGTAGTCAAGGCCGCAATTGTTCAGGTAGAGCAGGGCGGCACTGTGATGATACGAAGTGTGGTTGGGAGTCCAGACTCCATCGTCGTTGCATGACTCGTTGTCAGCGTGAGCTGGAAGGCAATCACCCGCGCGCATTTCGGCTGCGAGCGTGAAATCTATATGAATCGGGCCTGCAACACCATAAAACCGGCACAAAGCATCTGCCGCGCGCTGGCGGATTTCGCTAATCTCGTCGCTAACCCCGTCTATCCCTGCCCGCTTAATAGCTATGCCACAGATTGAGGTGCGATGCTCATACCTGCGCACGTAGTCGTCCGCCTTTGTGTAGGTCTCTGAGATTTGTTGCAAGCCTGCGATCAAGTTCCTGCACAAAGTCGGGGAAAGGAATCCATGCCGAATCAACAGCATCTGAAAACCTCCGATCGAGTCCGGACCAATTGCTTCGGGTTAACTGTTCGAACCTATTCCTACCTCATGGCGTCAGCGACATCTGCGTCAAACGGAATTGAAGTATTGCATGCGGCAAATTCCAATTTCAGAGATATATTAGCCGGCGACTAATCATCATTGGCTTTATGGATAAACATCGCATCGTCGTCTCGGCAGAGAATACACCCTACGCGGCCTGGCAGGCCAAGTTGTTCTGCTACTCTTGTCTGCACCTGCTGCAGCTTTCACCGCTGATAATTGTCCACGAGTCAGGCCGGGAATTGCACGCGGATTATCAAAGCATCATTAAGGCCGGCGGCGAGGTGCAAAGCGTTCCGAACTATAGAACCACGGGGCACGGCGACGATTACTTTCCCAGGAACACGGCGGGCACGTTACTACATGCGGCTGAAATGTGTAACGGGCGAAATGAATTCATAGTGCTCTGTGATCCAGACATGATCTTTGTGCGCCGGCCGGATTTCCCCTCAACCCTCGCCGGCGATTTCTACGCCTACATGAATTATGACCGGGAAGTGGTTGACATAGCGGCACAGGCAATTGGCGTGACGAGAGAAATGATCGAAGCGCAGAAGCCGGAATTACGTTGCGGCGTGCCGTATGTCATCCCGGTTTCAGAAGCTGGGCGCCTGGCTGAATTGTGGCTCGAAGCGATTGATGCCTTCCCGCCCCGCCGCTGGGTAGATAGCATGCATGCGTTTGGACTGGCCGTTGCTAAAATGGGCCTGAGAGTTACTCTGACGCAGTTGGCAGACCATAATTACTGGCCCGACCATCCCGTGGAGAGAGAGATGATCCATTACTGCTATGGTGATGAGGTCTGGAGTAAGCGCGACTTCCTGACTGAGGAAGAGGCCCAGAGAGTCTGGGAGCCTCCGACTGCCGCCCGCGAGGGCACAATCTCATGGGAAGTCTTCCGCCAACTCAGAGAAGCCAGAGCGTTTTATAACAGCCTCGGATGATAGCGGAGCGAATCTACCAGTAAGAAAAGCTGGCGGCAGAGCGATACTCCAGGTCAACCTTCCCTGCACACCAGCTTCTCGTTTATCCAGGCTTCACTTCAGCTATATTCACTCGGCGGCGATTCCGGGACCGGCGGGGTGTCCGGGATCGGCGGGGTGTCCGGGATCGGCGGCTCCGGCGTCTGGGGCGGGGTGTCCGGGATCGGCGGTCCCTTCATACTCTGACCTAACGGTGAGTCGGGATAGGTGTGACGTTGAGTTTCCATTGGCTAATCCTCCTCTGCAGAACTGTGGGGCTTTGAAGCCGAGGGGTTACTAAGAAAATCTTTGATGTCTGTTCGGGTTGTCGGGCGCAGCTTACAGCATGTACAGGGCTATTTCAATCTATTCTTTTGTCATCTCAGGCCGTTGGCGAGGAAGAGCGTGGTGAGATTACGGCGCATTTCATAGATATACCACTTTCCATCAGGTGTCAGCAGGATTTTGGGAGCTGTGATAAGCCCCGCCGGATCAGCCGGGGTCAGCTCCTTAGCTATTTTCTTGTGCCCGCTGATAGGATCGAGGCGATAGACCCGGATCGGCAACTCTTCCGCACCCCGCACATAAAGACTGTGGCCATCGCTGCTCCAGCAAATCACTTTCTCTCCATCTGAGAGGCCGGCTAAAGGACGTGGATCTCCTCCGTCAATCGGGTAAAGAGAAGACTGATGGCTGGCATTCGTGGCAATGACAAGCTTACCGTCCGGCGAAACCTGCGTTCCAACCACTCCTTCGGGAGTCACAGGGCGTGGCTTTGCGCCCTCGCTGATTTCCTGCACATAACATCGCATGGCCCGGCCCGGCTCTCTGCCCGTAAAGAGAATGCGCTGGCCATCTGGAAACCAACTCGCTTCGCTATACTCCTCGATTCCGCTACGTTCCATCGTTTTAGGCTGGCCCGTTCCGGTTGGCAGGATAACGATTTGGGGAGGGGTGTGGAGAACCGTCACCGCCCAATTCCCATCCGCGGAGAGGGACGTGGCCGCTCCTTCACCGAGCCGGACGGCGGGCGACCCGTCTGTCTTCCGCTTGTAGGAGGTATAATTTGTCCCGCTCCCTTCGCCGAAATACGAGAAGATAAACATCCTTCCATCCGCCGACAGACCGTAAACAGAGACACTGTCAAGCCAGGAGAGATCGCGCTCCTTGGTCCCATTTGGCGCCAGACCAATGAGATCGGTGGTGAAACTGCCGCGCGTCACCAGTACCCGCCCGTCGTGAGAAATATCATGGAGCATAAGACCGACCGGCGCTCGCGCGACGACCCGTTCTCGAGCTGACAGATTAACCGCATAGAGAGCCTGAGGCTCTCCACTCTTGGTTGCTGTGAACCAGACTTCCTCTCCATCCGGCGACCACGCCAGCCCTTCCTCAGCGCCCCACTCAGTCGACAGAACTCTCCTATTGCCGGCCAGGTCCACAACCGCCACTGAGCCGCGATCATCTCCCAGTATCTGGTGGTCCAGAAAAGCTATGAGATTTCCTTTGGGCGAGACTCGAGCGTGGCTAATCCAGCCAGCCGTTTCGTAGAGGACTTTGCCGATGGGATATTCAAGTCGCCGTCGTTCGCCAACGTCATGAACGACGGCCAACTCTTTACCATCGGGAGACCAATCTGCCTGCACCACGTTTTCCAGTATCTCGCGCGGGGCGCCGCCCATAATCGGCATCCGGGCCAAAGTGCCCATGCCCATAAAGAAGCTGATGCGGCGGCGATTGAGCAGAACGGCCATCTCCCCGGCCGAAGAGATGGAAAGAACCTCTGCGTTGGTTAGTTCGAGCAGGCGCGACTCCAGCGCTTCCAGGCGCACTGAATAACACTCATCGGCGCCTCCTCCCCACGCCGTGCTATACATGACGGTATGGCTGTCCGGCGCGAACCTCGCCGACCAGATTGTGCCGCGCCTGAACGTGAGCTGTTGATATGAGGGCAGCGGTCTATCAGAAAACGCCCGGCCCGCCAGAATACCTCCAGCCGTGACCAGCGCGAGCAGAGCAAGGCCGGCGAACAGGGGCCACAGTTTTCGTCTTCGCGCTCGTTTTGGCTCGATGACCTTTGTGTCGGCGCTGGTCATTCCTGCCAGTGCTTCGATCGCATAGCCTACGTCGCTGGCAGATTGAAAACGGTCGTCAGGTCTTTTCTCAAGACACCGCTTCACTATCCGATCCAGAATCCCGGAGAGATTTCTATTCGAAAGCTTCACCTCAGGCGGGTCGTTGTTGAGAATCGCGCTGATGATGTCTGCCGAAGATTCTCCGTCAAGCGCTCGCTTGCCTGCCAGCATCTCGTAGAAGACCAACCCGAAGGAGAAGATATCTGAGCGATGATCTATGAGGTCTTGCCTGCCGCGCACCTGCTCCGGCGACATGTATAAGATGGTTCCCATGACGATGCCAGGGGCAGTTCTGGGTTTTATCGTCGGGGCTTGGGACTCAATTGTGCTTTGTGCTCCGGAAGTGACCAGCTTGGCCAGGCCAAAGTCCAGGATCTTGACGTGTCCGTCTTTGGTGATGAAGAGGTTGTCCGGCTTGAGGTCCCGATGGACGATGCCTTTCTCATGCGCCGCGGCCAGACCGCGCAGAATTTGCACGGCATAGTCGAGCGCCTTGCGCACCGGGAGACTCTCTGACTCGCCACGCTGATACAGCGTCTCTCCTTCCAATAGTTCAGACACGACGTAGAAAGAGCCTTCATGGGAACCTACGTCGAGGATAGAAAGAATATTCGGATGGTTGATTCTGGCGAGGGCCTGCGCTTCCTGCTTGAAGCGGATTAGTCTATCCACGTCCTCAGAGACATCTGCCGGCATAACTTTGACGGCCACGTCGCGGTTGAGCTCGGTATCGTGGGCACAATAGACGACACCCATTCCGCCCTTACCGATGAGAGAGCGAATTTCATAACGTCCGAGTCGAGTGCCTGAATCGAGATTCATTTATGCTGGAACCGCTTCGGCATGATACGCCTTTCGAGTCCGTGATCAAGATCAGCTCGGCGTGGCGAGCCCAGCGGAGGTGTCGGCTTGAGAGATCATTTCGCCGCACCCATCGGTTCAATCAGATGCGAGATCACTTCTAGAAAACTGATCGGTTGTGCTCGCTCGCTTTGGTTGCCAGACTAAAGCGCGGTTCGATTCCTTCGTTACTGCCCTCAATTCTGGCAGCGACGTATTCACCGATGACCGGTCCGTGCTTGAAGCCGTGGCCTGACCCGCCACCCACCAGCCAGACATTATCAAACAGCGGATGACGATCGATCAGGAAGTCGCCGTTGGAAGTGTTCTCGTACTGGCAGACCCGCGTTTCCGTTAGCGGCTCGTCGCTCAAGTCAGGTAACCGCCGCGCGAGGTATTGACGCACTTCGTCCAGGCCTTCACTGGTGACGACTCGATTCCCACCGTCTGGATCAAAGGACGGTCCGTGGCGATCGATCGCGATTTTGATACCGCGACCTTCGAGATCAGGTAAGCCATAGGCTTCGTCTTTGAAGTCAATCCAGGTGGGCAACGCCGCCGCCATGAAACGCCGGTCACCGGCGGGAGTGCCAAAGAAGAAAACCTCCTGGCGTGTCGAGTGAATTCGGTTTGCCAACAAATCGGGAAAAATCTTCGGCAGCCAGGGACCACACGCAAAGACATAATTCCCGGCTGAGATGCGGCGGCCGCTTACCGTTTCGATCTGATCCAATTTCGCTTTGCCGTTTGGCGCTTTTACGGCATCCTGCAAGTACTCAACGCCGGTCTTGATTGCCGCGAAAGTAACGCCCTGAACCGCACGACGCGCGATCAGCACTCCGCTCTCGGGCTCGAGCAGGGCCCAGGAGATTCGATCCAGTCCGATCTGCGGGTAACGCTGTCTGACTTCCGACGTGGTTAACTTCTCAAAAGGGATTGCGAACCGCTCCAGCGTCTCGGCACACTTCACCGGATACGGATCGTCTTCGTGGGCCAGCCATAACACACCGGTCCGATTAAAGAGCCGTTGATCAATCCGCGCGAACAATTCTTTCCAGAGTCGCAAGGCCCGCTGCGCTGAACGCGTGTAGATCTCGTCAGCGCCATAGCCCATGCGAATGATGCGCGATTCGCCACCGGAACTTGAACGGCTGTTGCCCGGGCCATGGGCGTCGATCAGAACCACGCGCTTTCCGGCCCGTTGCAGTTGGTAAGCCGCCCAGGCGCCAAACACTCCTGCGCCGACAACCGCCACGTCAAAGGTTTTGCTGGTGTTTGAGGTTTGCACTGTGGCTGCATTATCGAGTTGACTCTACTGCAAAGTAAATCAAGCGAAGGCGGTAGCTACGACACTCAAAACTACCGGGTCAAACCCAGTACGTACTGCTGCCACTTTGTTTTGAATTTCAGCATGTCAGGTTCGCCCAGGATTTTCTTGAGACTCTGGTATCCCGTTGTGTCTGTCTTCTGATGAAGGTGAAACTCGCGGTAGAACTTTATCAGCAGACCTTTCTGTTGCAGGTAATAACAAAGATAACGTGACTGGGCGTAGTTGGTGCCTTTGTCATCGTTGTAGAAACCCCTGGAGTCCAGCGAGGTCAAACTCTGAAACGACGGTACTCTCCCTGCCTTGATCGCCGCCTGTAATCCCGGCAGACGCCAATTCGTAAACCCGTGAATGTGGCCGTCGACTTCGCCCGCTTGTTCGTACAATGAACCCAGACCTTCGTTGAGCCACGGCGGGCACGCGGGAAAGTTGGCCTCGATGAAGGGATGAACAATTTCATGAACCAGAGTACCGCCGCCGGTTTCAATGTTCATGATCAGAGCCTTGTGCGCGCTCGAATAATATCCGTAGGGCGTGCCGGGCTTTTCTCCAAATAACAGCAACGCATTCTTTTGATAAGAGGCCGCGTCTCGAAACAGCCAGATGTCGAGTATGTCGTTCGGATCTTTGGTGAAGAAGTCCTGCTTCAACTTATCGACCGCCCATTTGACGGTATGCTCTGCGCGTCCCTTTACCGCTTCTGCGGGTTCGTCGCCAATCACGACGAACGGCCGCTGCACGACAATCGAAAATTCCTTTGACGGGAGTTTCTTCTTGAGCTGCTCAACGTGGCTGGCAAAATCCGCGTCGGTAAAGGTACCGGTAGAAGGGTTAGCCGCGCCAGCCTCTGCGATTGGTAAAGGCGCGGCGGAATCGGAGAGGGTGTTCGGCTTTGCTGTGAAAGCCTCTCGATAGGTGAAAGCAAGGAACAACACACCGAGGGCTGCCAGCAGGCTAGCGTCTCTTACGTGATGCTTCGTGATCATGGAAGCTTAGCTTACTTAGACATCAGGCCCCGCGGGAATGTTCCACCTAACGGGTTGCTGAAAAGGCGAAATCGGCCACAGAGTCACAGAGTCACCGAGAAAAGACGGATCAGAATTGATCAGTTAATAAACTTGACTTCTCTTCTTGCTTCATCTTTCTCTGTGTCTCTGTGTCTCTGTGGCTAACCAGTTTTTCAGTGCCGGTGGCTGATAGTCCTCAAATCCCTTCAAGGTAGGCCGCCTCGCCGTGGATCGCCAGATCGAGTCCTTCCGTCTCTCCGGCTTCATCGACTTTCACTTTGGTGATTCGGTCTATAATCCAGAGCATCCCGTAAGTAAAAACGAACGCCCAGATCGAAGAGAGGCATACCGCGCCGAGCTGCACCAAAAAGAAATGCTTGTTGCCGCGCAGCAAACCATCCACACCGGCCGGATTGAATAGCGTCGTGGCGAAGATGCCGCAAAGCACGATGCCGATGAAACCACCAACACCGTGCACGCCCCAGACATCCAGGGCGTCGTCCCATTTGAGTTTGTTCTTCAGCGCCACGGCGTAGAAACAGACGACGCCGGCGATCACCCCGATGAGACAAGCCGTCGCGGGAGATACATAACCGGCGGCCGGCGTGATGGTGGCCAGACCCGCTACGGCGCCGGTTAGCAAACCGAGAAACTTCGGCTTCTTTGTCGTCATCCAGTCCATGCAGAGCCAGGCGATCGCGGCGAAACTCGCCGCCAGGTCGGTATTCAAAAAAGCGACCGCCGTAACTGAATCGACGCGGAACTCGCTACCCGCGTTGAAGCCGTACCACCCGAACCAGAGCATGCCGGTTCCGAGGGCCACCAGCGGGATCGAGTGTGGGCCGTGATCCGCAACCCTCCGTCTGCCCACGTACAACACCGAAGCGAGCGCGGCGATGCCGGCGATGTTGTGGACGACGATGCCGCCCGCGAAATCCAGCACGCCCCAACTCGCCATGATGCCGCCGCCCCAAACCATGTGGACAAACGGGAAGTAGACCAAGGTGAGCCAGCCGGTAAGAAAGAGCATGTACGCTTTGAAGGTCACGCGATTCGCAAACGCACCCGTAATCAGCGCCGGCGTGATGATGGCAAACATCATCTGGTAAGCACAAAACACTATCATCGGGATCGTCGGATTGATCAGAGACGGCGTGTCCAGAGTGATCCCGCGGAGAAAAGCCCAGTTGAAGTTCCCCAGAATGCCATAGAAATCGGTGCCGCTTTTGAGGTCGCCGCTAAAGCAGAGCGAGAAACCAAACGCCCACCAGAGCACCGTGGTCCAACCCATGGACACGAAGCTCTGGATCATTATGGCCAGAACGTTCTTGCGACCGACGAGTCCGCCGTAGAAAAAGGCCAGCCCCGGCGTCATCAGCATGACCAGGCTGGAGCAGAGCAGCATGAAAGCCGTGTTCCCGGTGTCGATGATCATTGAAGTTTCTCCTTCATTGAAGACATTGAAGATAACTTTCGTCAGTGCTCATGAATTGAAATCAAGTACTCGGAACTGAATTGTTAACGCTAGCCTGTCAGGTTGGATTGTGCAAGAAAAGGAGGGCTGTCGCGGCGATCGGTTCAGGTTGGCTGCGCTGAAAGAGTTCTTAGGGACTCGTTACGAAACTTCGTCGCACTTAGGCGGCCTCCGCAGGCGCGATTTGGCTGGGGTGACGCCTGAGATATTCAAGAATCTCCGCGTTCATTTTCTCGACTTCAGAAAGATAACCGCCCGCCATCAGCTCAAACTCCGCGGCGGCAGTCGTCACCCGGAACTGCGCAACCAACCCTTCGAAATAGGCGATCCGTTCCTGTGTGGCTTTCAATTCTTGATCGTTTTGAATCATTCTGTTGCCTCTGATACGACTTCGATGATACCCCTTCTTCCCAGTTCGCGTGTCACTTGCCAGTATGCGACAAACTCGTCAACCGTTTCGAGCAGCACTGCTCCTGGCCGTGTCCAGAAAACGCTAGCGCCCAGTTCGCGTTGCGAACGTAAATGGTCTAATACCGGAAGCATTTCATCCGTGTAATCCTGCTCCTGAAAATCGTCGCGCATTACGAGGATGATGTCAACGTCTTTTGGGTCGGGCTTCGCGGTAACGTAACTCCCAAAGATTATGAAGCGTTCGAGTTTGCCGGTGCGGCTAGCGAGTTCATGAACGCGCAACAACCGCGCGGTCACAAGTTGGCGCTGCGGCGTATCGTGCCCGAAACGAAGAAGTACCTCGCCAAGCGAAGCCCGATGGACGCCGATCGGCAAATCGCCATGACTGTCAAACTCAGGAAGCGGCATCGTCCACGCGGTGACTCCTCTTAACTGCTTCGGCAGCCTTCGACCACGCCCTCACGCGAGAAGCTTCCTTTCGCGCTTCAGTGAATAGGGCATCGAGTGCTTCATCGCTCAGGCCGCTCTCCTCGACCAACTTGCTCAGACTGATCATGAGTTCGGAGCGAACGCGGAGGTTCTCGGCTTCGTCGTTAGAGAACCCGAGGTCACGAAAAACGTTGCCGGAAGAGCGGTGAACTCGCATGCGATTCATTTCTCCTTGGTCCTGCTTCGGGTTCGCATCAACTCGGAGTACCGTCGTTGCGCCAGTTGGATATTGCACTACTAATCTGCCAACTCATAGTCATTTCGCTCGGCAGGGTCCTGGGAGAAGTACTGTACGAACTCCCAGTCATTGCCTTCGGGATCGTAGAAGTAGACGCGTTTCCGGTGGGGGTGCGCGTTTGGGACAGTCGATTCTCGGTAGCCTGCTGCTTTGAGCCTCGCGCGCAAAGACTCTACGTCATCCACTTCATAGGCGAGGTGGTTCACTCCCGGCTCGCCACTGTACGGTATCCAATGTCTCCCGGAATCTGCTTTCGCCTCACCCAGGGCAATGTAGCTGTCATTGCTGCCCACGTGGACCCATCGTGTGCCGTCATTACTTTTGCCTTCGCCGCGCACCCGAGACTCAGGAAACGCAGTCTTCAAGAAACGGACCATTGCCTCGATGTCACGCACGCAGACGTTCGCATGTTCAAGCCGGAATTCCATCGGACACCTCCAAGGCGGCAAAGCCGCATGCGGGAATCGAGCCCTTGCTTACGCGCGGGCTACTGCCCCGAGTGATCAGGATTCGTTGCGTAACCGGTCTGCACATGAAGAGCCCGCGACGAGTCGCATCACGGCATGCCCGATGGCCACAATACCGACATAGGTCGCGGCGTCTGCGAGGATGGGTGCCACGCCTGGCGCGAAGACCATCCACGCCGGGAACGTCGCCGCGAACAGGTAATCCCTTGGCGGGCCGATGATCGCTACGGCGCCAAGGCATACCGCCAGGCCGCGCCACGCGAACCGGCGAGCCACCCGCCAGGTAACCAGGTAGATTGGGATAACCGAGATGGCGAACCCGAGGTAGAACAGCGCCAGGAAGTACGGTGTCCAGATTATCGGCACGCGCCACAACTCCAACGCGTTGCCAAGGACGATTGCGCCCATCCCGAAACACCCGACGGCTGCGCCACCGGCAAAGGCCCCTGCGACACGGCGCAAAGTTGCCCGCGTGAAGTAGACGACAAAAACCAACTCGACCAGGTAGGCGCAGGTCACGATGATCAGTTGCCGCGTTGTCATGCGTTCCCCTAAATCCTTAACCTGCAGAACTGCTTCGGCATGATCTTAGGGGAAAAACGCCAGGCGCAGCGCCTCGCGTTCGCTGCCATCGAAGAAGCGATCCGTCCAATCGTCGGTTTCAGCGAGAAATCCGGCCTTGGGGTTCGTCTTCTTCTCTTTCGCCATAAACTTAGCGTGATCGCGAAAGTAGTAGTGGTCGAACATCCGCATGAACTCACCCAGGTACACGTCGGCCACTTCCTTTTCGTCGGCGATGAAGAGTTGGTTCTCGTCATTGTTCTTCGACGAGTTATTACTGAAGTTCGCCGAGCCGGTGATCACGATCGGGTGGTCCGAGAGCGGATCCACCATGATGATCTTTGTGTGAATGAACACGCCGCTGTGCTGCAGCGATTCTGCCAGCAGCTTTCCCTGCCACTTTTCAAGGATCGATTTTTCGTTGATCGCGCCGGCGGCGGCAAGCTGCGTGTTCGGAGCATCGTGTAGTTCCTTGCCGACTACCCCATCTTTGTTCAGCAGACCGAACACCTGTGCGGGGGCTTTGATGAGCGCGTTTTCGACGTCGTCGTGCAAGGCGAACGGCGCCGTGAAACAGACCATTCGCTTCGCGCCCGATACCAGCTGAGCGCATTCCGTTACGGCTTCGGTGGTCTTGCGCGGGCTGAGCACCAGAGTCGTACCGGACAACTTTGAGGTAGGCACGGTTGTTAACTTCATGGCTTCTTTCCGCGAATCACCGGCGGACGTCTCCGGGGCGTTGAAAATCGCTTGATGCCAATCGAAGTAGTTTTGCGCCAGGCCGGAATCGACGACTACGTGACCGACATTCGTCTGCGCATAGACGCCGCTGTCGGTGAAGTTGGTCGAACCGGTCCACACCGACCTGGGTTTGGCGTTGGTGCCCGTCAGCACCATGAATTTGTTGTGCGAGATGCCCAGCCCGCTCCCTTTTCGTCCTTTGGCGACATCGTCCAACCCGAACTTTTTGATGAGCGGTTTACTCTCGAGGCTCGGTCCCTTGCCGCCTTTCACGATGGCATCGTAGAGAATCTCCAGTTTCACGCCTCGCGCCTTCGCGCGTTTCAGCGCGTCGAAGTATTCCTCCTTCTCGAACTCGTAGAGGAAAAGGTGAAGCCCTTCGCCGGGTTGCGCTGCGTCAATGTAGGCGATTAGCGATTCCATCAGGCCACGCGACAGCCAGGTGCGGGCCGTGGGATCCTGGACGTCTCCTTTCGGGAGATTCGGAAACCTGTTGGCGAACGCCTGGCTGGCCGCGGCGCTGCGGTTGAAGTGGACGCCGTGACCATTCTTGCCCACCTGCTCGGGAACTTCGCATTTCACTTTCACGTCGACGGTTTCGAAATCCACCAGCGCCCTCGGGTCGCCTTTGAAAGCATGGATTGTGTAGGTGTAGCTTCGGCCCGGCTTGGTGGTGTAATCGCCCCAGTGGAACTTTTGAATCGGGTGGCGCCGAGTGCTGACATCGTCGCCTTCGTCAGAAGCCGGCAGGTCGAATTTCTTGAGGCCGCGCAACCAGATCACTTCGCCGTTCTCGTGGTCCTTGCGCTGAACCCCAAATCCGAGCAAGCCCTTGCGATAACTCTTCGAGCAATTGAAAGCAAGCAGCACGACGTACGTGCCTGCCACGCCCCGGACCTTGAGGCCTTTTGGACTTTTCACAATTGAACTTCGCATTTTGGACTCCTTTTGTTTACCGAGAGGGGTGACCTTCGGTGAAGCGCGACGCCACACTGCCTATGCGTCTGCGGGTTGAATCTCAGTCCGCTGTAAGCGTTTTTATGCGAGGCCTACCTCCGGTATCTGCGGAACTGTTCCACATCATACGCCTTTCGAGCGCATGATCAAGATTCATTTCCGGATCATAGCGGTGGCATCCCGTGGCATGTGCATCACGCGGCGGGGGCGCGCCCACGCCGCCTCTCTTCACTTGGGACTGATCGCCCCCGGCAATCAGGACGCAAACACAGCGATACGATATTTGATCATTTATTCTTCTCCTTAAGGATCGATCCTCGCGAATAAGTAGCGCCCTGGTTTCACGGTGTTTTCCAAATTAGGACTGCGCACGAAGGCCTTGCCGCCACACAACTATGCCTCATGACCCGAGCGGTCGAGGAATGCGGTCTAACTTTGACAAACTTCGGGAGCTGACTATGGACAGTCGGTGTTTAGTCTTTCCACGCGGAAGGAACGCACGATGCTCCATCGTCCCCAGACACCTCTGACCTTGGCCCGCACCATCCAGCGCCATCCATTCAGATTGCTATTGATGATATGGTCGTTCGGCGCACTGACATAGTGGAACGACGACCCCGGAACGCCCATGTTATTAATGAGCGGAAGGGCCGGGTTCCTCCAGACTCTGAGGTGATACGCGGTGGCCCCAGGCACATCACTCCAATCAAAATCCCAGGTGATCCCATCGGCCTTAGGCTTGCAGCCGTTATCCATGACCGCTCCGTTCACCGGTGAAATTAACATAGGGGCGGGCGGGGGCATCGGCGGCGCCGAAGAGACGAGTGGCGTCGGCGTCGATACCAGGAAAAGCGCAGCGACTAGCAGAAGACCTGCGACGCGAAGATGAAAAGGCATACTGGTGACCTCCATAGTTAGTTTAGAGAGCTTGGACGAACCGATTCCGCATGATACGCCTTTCGAGCCTGTGATCAACCACTTCCTTGACACTATCCGCGGGGCTCACTTAGGCTGGGTCACTCATCTTCGGAGCATTAGGCTTTGCCGGCTTCCTGCCTTTATGATTTGTAATCCATTGACCCGAGAACCACTTCATGATCAAAAACGAAATCATCAGTCTAATTAAGAACCAGCGTGCGCGCGTCGGAGTTGTCGGGCTCGGCTATGTCGGCTTGCCGCTGGCAACCGAGTTTGCCGGCAAAGGATTCAATGCTACCGGCTTCGAAGTTGATGCCAGGAAGGCCGAGCAGATTAACGCCGGAACCTCGTATATCGGCGACGTTTCCAATCAGCAAATAAAAGAGTGCGTCGACGCGGGCCGGCTGCGGGCCACCACTGATTTTGACCAACTGAAAGAGTGCGATGCCATCATCATCTGTGTTCCGACCCCGCTGAGAAAGACGAAAGAGCCCGACGTTTCTTTTATTATGGCGGCCGCGGAAGAGATCAAGAAACGTCTGCGTCGTGGACAGTTGGTGATCCTGGAATCAACTACGTATCCCGGCACGACCGACGAAGTCCTGCGGCCGATGTTGGAAGAGACAGGTCTGAAGCTGGACGAGGATTTCCTTTTGGCTTTCTCTCCCGAGCGCGTCGATCCGGGCAATCCTGACTTTCAAACTCACAACATCCCAAAGGTCGTGGGCGGAGTCACCGACGATTCGACCGAAGCGGCCGCCTCTCTCTATTCACAGATCGTGAACAAGGTCCATTCCGTAAGCTCGGCGCGCGTCGCTGAAGCCGCAAAGCTTTTGGAGAATACATTCCGAGCGGTCAATATCGGCATGGCGAATGAAATGGCCCGGCTCTGCTATGCGCTGAACATCGACACCTGGGAAGTGATCCGCGCGGCCGCGACGAAACCATTTGGCTTCATGGCGTTTTATCCCGGGCCGGGAATTGGCGGGCACTGTATTCCGCTCGACCCCCATTACCTTTCGTGGAAAGCCCGGCAACACGGTTTCGATTCGCGCTTTATCAGTTTGGCCGAGGAAGTTAATTCGCGCATGCCCGACCACGTCGTGCAGCTCGTGACGGATGGATTGAATGACGATCGCAAAGCGATGAACGGGGCGCGAGTCCTGTTGCTCGGCGTGGCTTACAAGCGCGACATCGACGATGTGCGAGAGAGTCCGGCACTTTCCATTATCGATATGCTGGGCAGCAAGGGCTGTGAGGTGAGCTATCACGATCCGTTTGTGCGCGAGCTGCGCTTAAGCAGCGGCGCGGTGCTTTGCTCAGTTGAGCTAAGTGACGAACAGATCAAAGCGTCAGACTGCCTGGTCATCGTTACCAACCACAGCCAGATCGATTACCGGCGGATTGTTGAGCTGGCGCGGCTGGTGGTCGACACACGGAACGCGCTCAACGGAGATTTGCGGCGCGAAAGCTCAGCAAGGATTATTCGTTTGTAGGGCCTACCGATCGATAAAAGCCTGCTGCCACAGCTCAAAAGTGAGCAGTTGAAAGACCTGAAGGTTGTAGTCTTCCCTTCCCGAAAGGTTCGCGTTAATAATCCGCCTCACTTCTTCCGGTCGAAAAAGACCGCGCCGCTTCACCGTCTCTTCCGATAACAACTCATCAACCATGGGACGCAGAGGCCCGCGCAACCACGAACGGATCGGCGCGCCGAATCCGGCTTTCTTGCGCCAGACAACTTCGCGCGGCAGCAGCTTCTCTGCGGCGCGCTTCAGAATGTACTTGCGTTTCAACCCGCGCAGTTTCAAATCAGGCGGCATCCGCGCCGTCAGTTCCAGCATGTGCTGATTGAGAAAAGGCACGCGGACTTCCAGGTTCGCGGCCATGGAAGTCTTGTCGGTCGTCATCAGGTTCAGGCACGGGAGAAAAGTTTTCAGATCGACGTAAAGCAGTTGGTTGAGTGGCGCTGCATTCTTCGCGCGCGCGAAGTAACGCCGGTGCGCGCTGTACGCGTCCAGGCCACCTGTAACAGCACGCATCTCGTCCGCATAGAGACGACCCTTCGCCTCGTCGGTAAAGTACGTTCCATACCCGAGGTAACGGTCTTCGAAATCCAGCGCGGCGCTGCGGGCAAACTTCTTCGCGTTGCGCAACGGCGCAGTCAGTTTTCCCGGCAGCCCCCCCGGCAAAACGTTTGCCAGCGTTCTCATCAGCGGCCGTCTGAGTAGTTGCGGTACCGGATCGAAAGCACCCGCGATCTTCATCGCCAGTTGTCGTGGATAGCCGGCGAACACTTCGTCTCCACCCATCCCGCTCAGCATCACGGTCAAGGTTTCGCGCGCGGCGAGTGAAACCAGATAGCTGGGTATCGCCATGTCGATCGCCGGCTCGTCCATGTGATAGACGAGCTTTGGCAACAACTCCGCTACCTTAGGCTGCAACATGATCTCGTGATAGTCGGTATCAAGTTGCTGGTTTACGCGCCGGGCCCATTGGACATCGTCAGGAATAATGTCATAGCGCAAGTCTTCCGCTTCGATTCCGATTGTGTAGGTGCCGATGCGCCGCCCGTTGCTGTGGTTCTTCATCAACGCCACGATTGACGACGAATCAATTCCACCGGAAAGAAACGAGCCCAGCGGGACGTCCGCGACCATCTCGAGCTTAACCACGCGATCCAGCGTCTCCAGGACCTGTTCTTTCCACCACGCTTCGCTTCTTCCTTCTTCGATGGTGTCGAATGAAATGTCCCACCACTCTCGGACGGTCAACTCGTTATCGCGCAACTTCACAAAATGCCCGGGCGGAACTGTTTTGATTCCGCGAAAAAGCGTGTTGGGATCGGGCGCCCACAGAAATGTCAGAAACTGGTGCAACGATTCCCGATCGAGTTCGGCCTTGATCAAACCACTGGCGAGGATCGATTTGACCTCAGATGCGAAGACCAGCGAGGCGCTCTGGGAGGAGAGCCCTCCTTCACGGTCGGGCTTCTGACACGTGTAGTAGAGCGGCTTGATGCCGACGCGATCGCGCACCAGGAAAAGCGCGCGTTCTTTGTCATCCCAAAGTGCGAACGCAAACATGCCGTTCAGCCGCGGGAGACAATCCTCGCCCCACTCTGCCCAGGCGGCCAGCAAAACTTCGGTGTCTGTCTGCGTGTGAAAGCTGTGGCCTTTGGTCGTGAGCTGCGCGCGCAACTCGCGATAGTTGTAGATCTCTCCGTTGAGAATCACGACCAGGCGTCCATCGTGAGAAAGCATCGGCTGATGCCCGGCCGCGCTGGTATCGATGATGGACAGACGCCGGTGGCCGAACGAGACACGTTGCCCTTCGCTGTTGATTGCCGCCGAAGTCCACACACCTTCATCGTCACGCCCGCGATGCTCAACCGCTTTCAGCATCGCGCCGATGCGCGGCTCAGGGTCCTGGCAAATCAGTCCGGCAATTCCACACATATAGGGTTGACCCATAATAGCGGAGATTCAAACAAAGCGAGACGCCCGTTATGAAGTCAGTACCACCCGCGTGAGCGGGTAGGTTAAGCGGCCGGATGGACCCGCCCGGTATTGACCTCGTCACACAGAAGGAAATTTTCGTGGCGATCCGCGGTTTCCCGGTGCTAAGCTAATCGATGCCGATGGAAGCGCAAACCCTCAACTGTCCAAACTGTGGCGCGGCCATCTCGTCTGACGCGCCACAGTGTAAGTATTGTGAGTCCAAGCTTGCGACGGTTGCCTGCCCATCCTGCTTCGCCATGATGTTCATTGGCAGTAAGCACTGTCCGCATTGCGGCGCCGCTGCAGCGCAAGCCACCGCCGCGGAACTGTCAGTGTTGAAGTGCCCGCGCTGCAAAATCGATATGGCTTCGATCACCCTGGGCGCCATGGCCATGCGCGAATGCGAACGATGCGTCGGGCTTTGGGTTGAAGTCGCCGCGTTTGAAAAAATTTGCGCTGACGGCGAACAACAATCCGCTGTACTTGGTGCGGCCTCGCCGGCGCCCGCACATCAATTGCCCTCAGGCGACCCGGATAAAATTCGTTATGTGCCTTGCCCGCAGTGTGGCCAGTTGATGAACCGGATCAATTTTGCGCGCTGCTCCGGCTTGATCGTAGACGTTTGCAAGGGCCACGGGACCTGGTTCGATCGCGACGAGTTGAGCGGCATCGTCCAGTTCATTCGCGGCGGCGGCCTGGAAGTTTCACGGCAGAAGGACAAAGCCGAACTTGAGTACGAAAGACAACAACTGCGCGCGGAACAACTCGCGGCAGCCAAGCGCGCTACGTCGCTCGGAGCCTATTCATCAGACGACGAACGTTTGGGCGGTCTTTCAGCCGCGAGTGGGTTGTTGAAGTTTTTGCTTGAGTAACTCCCCGACGAACGAAAATGTTTCTGACGCATCGCCCCTCGCCACGAGAAATTGAAGAGTTCATAAATCAGTCGCGCCACCTGTCGCTCTCGTACGAACAAGTTGGCATAGCCAAACAATCTCCGGCAGGGTTCAGCATCGATGAGGCAAGCGGAGTGCTGGGACAAGGCGCGCAAACATTCGAACTGGCGAAACTTGCACTGACTGAATGGAGACACTTTGACCTGGGTTGGGTTGAGCTATTTCCGCGCCGCGCTGCTATTGAACCAGAAACGGTGGTCGCCGTGCTCGTTCATCATCTGGGATTCTGGTCGCTCAACGGATGCCGTGTCGTCTATGGCATCGGCGAAATGAAGGCGGGAACGAACTTTGGTTTTGCTTATGGAACTCTAACCAGCCATGCGGAGATGGGAGAGGAGAGCTTTGAGGTTCTGCTCGAGCCGGAATCTGAGCAAGTCGTCTATAGAATCCGGGCCGTCTCGAGATCACGCGCAGCTTTAGCTCGAATTGGTTATCCCCTTACCCGTGTCTTTCAGGAACGCTTTCGGAAGGATTCGATCAGAGCGCTTCAACGAGCGATCCAGGCTGCTTAGTCTGTCCAGGTTTCAATGTGGAAGGGCGGCAGCTGGAGACATCGGCCCACGGGTGCAGGAGTCCATTGCCCGCCGCGGTTTCCGCTACCCCATGCCCGTTCCGCGTTATCCGACGATATGTATCAACCATCAACGGAACCACGACCTTCGGTGAGAATAGTTTTTGATACCGCTCTTTTGCCGCTGCGCCCATACTCCGGCGCAGGTCGGCGTCCTGGGCAAGTCTCAGCATTGCGGCCGCCAGCGCGTTCATGTCTCCGGCAGGTACCAGGATCCCTGATTCATCGCCGATCATGTCAGGAATGCCACCCACGTCGGACGCGATGATCGGTTTTCCACAGGCCATCGCTTCGACGACGCTGTTCGGAGTGCCTTCGCTGAAGGAGGGCATCACAAAAACGTCCAGGCTCTCCATGAACGCACGACACTGTTCGGGATGCGTATAGACCCCGTGATAGCGATAACGGCTGGCAACGTCCAACGCCTTTGCGCGCGCCGCAATTTTTTGCCGCTGCGAACCGTCACCGGCCATGTTCAGACAAATGTTTCCGCATTGCTGATAAGCAACGGCAAAGGCTTCCATCAAGACCATCGGCCCTTTTAATTCTTCCATCCGCGCGGCAAAGCCGAAAGTGATCTTTCCGGGCGCCGGCTGATGTGGCTTACGACCGTTGACGAATTCGTCCGACATGATGGGAAGAATGGAAAGTACTCCTGGGTCCGGTAATTTCTCGCGACAGTGTTCGATTAGTTTAGGAGAGAGGGCAGCGATTTCAGCGCAAAGAGGCAGCACCGAGGTGAATTGTTCATAGTAAGATTCGAAGTCGGGCGGATGATAGGGAATTCCCAACTCCTGATAAATTATTGGAACGCCAGCTTCGTGACCGGCCTGGATCATTATCATTGCGCTGGGATCCGGCGTCATCACATGGATTACATCGGGTTTCTGACTCTTTATGAATTCGCGGCAACGCCGGTAATGCCGTCGTGCCAATCCGGTAACAACTCGCAAGGTCCTCTGCCGAATGAACCGTTGCGAAGCTGGAAAGGTATTGAAGATTTTGTAAGCCAGCTTGCGGCCCGCGCCCATCGAGGTGTGGGCCAGATTCGAAGCTATCCAGGAAACGGGCACACCGGCCTCAAGCAGACGCTGGTAGTACTGATCTTCCTCCGCATGAAGATACATCAGCAGGACAGAGACATCGTGGCCGGCTTTCTGTAATTGTGAGGCGTATGTGACGAGCGTCTCGTCCGATCCGCTGATGGGGCCAAAGATCTGGCCTTTGCAAAGGATAATCCGCATGGGTTCTTATCTTACCATCCCTGCGCACGTCCGGTAGTCCCGGATCAACATTGAATACTAAACGCGGCCGGAGGCTCCCGGAGTCCGGCGCGGGGGAATCCCAATATCCGATGCTCTGCGATGCGCATAATCGTCAAAGGATCAAGCCAGGGAAGAACGGACAGGTTCTTCAGTGGCTGAAGAAATTCACCGCAGCGCAGCGCGCGCGCCGATTCCCAGATAAGGTGCTCGGCCATATTCTCGGAAAACTCGCGCCACACAACCCTCTTCGTTTTTCGCGCCGCGCCGGCCGCGCGCGGCAGATTCATCCAGCAATCGCGGAACTTTTGAACACTCAGCGAGACCTGACGGGCTGCCTTCGATGTTCCTTGTCCCGAGACCGGCGTCGCTCGTCGCCATATGATGACCGGGGTTTCCGCCACCATGATAGGATAAATCTCGGCAATACGCACCCACAAATCCCAATCATCGAGGCCCGGAATACTATCATCTGGCAGGCCGACGCGGGAAAGACAGGAGCGGCGAAAGACCGCGCTGCCGCAGGGAATGAAATTGCGGGCCAGGAGTTTCCAAAAAACATCTCCCTGCGGGCAGTCGGATGGATACGACTTGTTACTCGGCCTTCCTTCCTGGTCGCCCCAGATCGCCTGGCCGTAAATCAATCCGGCCTGCGGCTCGCGCTCGAGGGCTTCGATCTGTACGTCGAGGGAATCAGCCAGGCGCGTGTCATCATCGTCGAGGAAACTCAGGTATTCCCCGCGGCTGGCAACCAATCCAATGTTGCGCGCACCGGCGACGCCCTGGTTGTGCTCTACTCGAACATAATTGATACCAGAGAGATCCTTGCACACGGCGGCGGTCTCATCCGAAGAAGCATCGTCAACCACAACAATCTCGACGGCCGCCGCCGCCGCCCGCGCGCTTTCCACAGCCCGCGGCACCAAATGGGGTCGATTGCGCGTGGTGATGATAATGCTGGCCTTTGGGATGAGATTTGGCATTTGGTTTGACGCTTGTGGTACGCGAAACGTGACTATGGGCGAATGGAGGTTCAACCTTCCTGCACAGCTCTTTTTTGAGACCAGCTATGCACCTATTCGAGCGCCAGACCTCAACAACGGACCGCTTGAGGGCAATCTCTTATACGCGCCTGGGCAGACCGCGCGCAAGTGCGCAAGTGTTGGCTACGAAGCAGAGAGAATATCTCACAACAAACCATGAATTCGCCAGTCACGCGCCTGAACGATGCGAACAGCAAACCGCGCGTCGAAGCCGGCAATGCAGACTGCTGCTTAACTCCGATGGCCGCCCCACCGCCCTATCCCACCAACAGTCGTTGCGCGAGCTTAGTGTAGGCGCTGGGCCGCAGTGCGCGCAGGGGATTGAGTCGCAGCGCGCCCAGGACATTCTCGCAGACGGCTCGATATTCACCGCGGGTCAGGTGTGCCGCGGCGCTCCAAAGCAAAGTATCCGCACAGCGATTAATCGCCCGCCGGCGAATTTCACGGCGCTTGCTCGCCGTGGCGCTTCTGGCCTTCGGTAGTCCGAGAAGTGTTAGCTGATGGCGGATGGCCCGCAGAAGTTGGGTCGCCTGGGACGAAGAACCTTGCGCAGAAGATGGCGTTGGTTGGCGGTAAACGCCAATTGGCTGGTCGATAACGAGCACCGGATACATTTCTGCGATGCGCGCGAAGAGGTCCCAGTCGTCTATGCCGCCCAGCCTCTGGTTGAGCAAACCAACACGCAGAAAACAATCTTTACGAATCAGAGTGGACAAGGGCATCACCGGGAAGTCCAGCTCCAGCAGATCCCAAAAGACGTCTCCTCCGGAATGAGGTGGAAGAAACACTTCACCCGTGGGCTGATATTCCTGGTCGGCCATTATCATTGCGCCGCACACAAACCCCGCTTCCGGATTTGCATCCAGGGCTTCGACCTGGAGGTCGAGCGAGCCGGGCAGGCGCAGATCGTCGTCATCAAGGAAGGCCACGTACTTCCCGGTGCTTTCCAGAATGCCAACATTACGCGCGCCGGCCACGCCCTGATTACGATCAAGGCGAACGTACTTGATCCCAGGAATCCCCCGACAGACGGCAGCGGTTTCGTCTATTGAGGCGTCGTCCACCACGATGACCTCAACATTCGTTCCCGCGGCCTGGGCGCTCTCAACGGCGCGAACCAGCAGATGGGGGCGATCGTGGGTTGGGATTATGACACTGGTCGTGACCATGCGTTTTTTGTCGGCACTCGACGCTTCAGCTTTCCCGGGAAATTAGATTGTGCCAAGTCAGAACAGGCTATCCAGCAGATCAAGGCGAGTCAAGACCACCTACCTCTTGGCCTAACCATCTATGCTACTAGCATAAATTCATGCTACCGGCATAAGTCGCGAAGCCTCGACGACGGGGCCCCCGCCAACCTTATAGCAAGCATGAACAAATTCAATGGCCGTACCAACAAATCTCGATTGACGCAT